>ERZ1034626.476-NODE-476-length-29089-cov-10.034064_pt1 | contig 29089 bp, 20 predicted proteins | sample MGYA00520652_ERZ1034626 | MGnify/ENA primary metagenome ERZ1034626 (study PRJEB33766, sample SAMN09781765) | gut metagenome | biome: gut microbiome | host: Homo sapiens | place: Madagascar | study: EMG produced TPA metagenomics assembly of the PRJNA485056 data... | reverse complement strand
ACTCAATTCTATCACTATATCTTTCCGCATTTCACTTTTTTGTAGTAACTTTGCAGCGATAACATACAAATGCTGGTAACATAATTCTGGTAACATAATTGTTAATGATAACTAACAGAAACTTGAAATTTATTTTATGATGAACGATACAGAACTAATGCGCAGAGCGATAGCCCTGTCAATAGAGAGTGTGAAAAACGGTGGTGGACCCTTTGGTGCCGTTATTGCTCGCAATGGCGAGATTGTGGCCGAAGCCTCAAACAGCGTAACCCTTGATAACGACCCCACAGCCCATGCCGAGGTAAACTGCATACGCCAAGCCACACGCAAGTTGGGCACTTTCAGTCTTGAAGGCTGCGTGATATACACCTCGTGCGAGCCCTGCCCCATGTGTTTGGGTGCCATTTATTGGGCACACCTCGACGCCATTTATTACGCCAACAACCGTAACGATGCTGCCGCCATCGACTTCGACGACGACTTCATCTACCGCGAGATAGCTCTCGCCCCCGACCATCGCCACAAACCCATGCACCCGCTGCTGCGCGACGAGGCCCTCTTAGCCTTCGACATGTGGCAGAAGAGCGATGCTAAAACCGAATATTAAGTAGGTGCTCATAATTAAGAACATTTACTTAATGTAGGCTCTTTTCCTTTTTAGGTGATGCTATTAGTCCCTCACTTTCGCCACAGAAAAAGGGCGTGGGTGAGGGGCTTTGGCTTTTAGTCGTTCATTGTAAGGCGTTAATTTCTTATAAATGCAACGGTATTGCGAAATAAAAAACGTATCTTTGCACCTTATTATAGGACTTTTGCAAATTTAGAAGCGAGCCGTATTGAAGAAGGCTTCCGCCAAGCGCAAAGAAACTTCACTCGCGAAGCGGGTTAACACATTCTTTCAAATCGTCATACCTTCTATACGAGCAAAACTTAAAGTAATTATAAGTAAAAACACTATGTCGTGTATATTGAATATTGAAACAAGCACCAATGTTTGTTCGGTAGCAGTGAGCCAAGATGGCGCTTGCATTTATTATGACGAAGATAAAACGGGCCCCAACCATGCCGAAAAGTTGGGCGTGTTTGTTGACCAGGCCATGTCGTTTGCCGATAGCCATGCTATACCCTTTGATGCCGTAGCCGTGAGCTGTGGCCCAGGCTCGTATACAGGCTTGCGTATAGGCGTGTCGATGGCCAAAGGCATTTGCGTGGGTCGCGACCTGAAACTGCTGTCGGTGCCCACCCTCGAGCTGATGTGTGTGCCCATCTTGCTGAACCACGAAAAAATTGAAGACAACGCCTTGCTGTGCCCCATGATCGACGCTCGACGCATGGAGGTGTATGCCGCCGTTTACGACCGCTCGTTGCGCGAGGTGCGCGAGACAGGTGCCGATGTGGTAACTGCCGAAACCTACCGCGAGTTTCTTGACCGTGGCCCCGTTTACTTCTTTGGCAATGGCGCTGCCAAGTGTATGGACATTATCAACCATCCTAACGCTCACCTCATCCCCGACGTGCTGCCCGAGGCCAAATGGATGTTTCCCCTGGCCGAGCGCCGCATAGCACAAGAGAAGTTTGAAGATGTGGCCTACTTTGTGCCTTACTACTTGAAAGACTTTGTTAGCAAAAAGCCCAAGAGCCTGCTTTAACATCTCACACCCCCGCCACACAAAATGCCTACCCCCATTGGTAAGTGCAAACGCAAAGGGTAGGAGGGGGTGAAACACATCAACCGCCCCTTGCCGTAAGAAAAAATATAATAGCAAATAGCTTGAACAGAAAAGTATGAACATTGAAGGATTAGACTATAATACCCAACGAGAGAAACTGGTGCTGCCCGAATATGGCCGCGAGGTGCAAAGCATGGTCGACTATGCCGTGGCGCTGCCCACAAAAGCCGAGCGACAGAGCTGTGCCAACGCCATCATAGCCATTATGCGCCGTATGTTTTCACAGTCGGCCGATGCCGAAGGCTTCGAGCGCAAACTGTGGGACCACCTGGCCATGATGAGCAACTTTAAGCTCGATATCGACTATCCCTTCGATGTAACCGAGGCGCAAACCATCTTGTCAAAGCCCGAACCCATGACGTATCCTATGAACAACATTCCTGTGCGCCATTATGGTAAGATGATGTTTGAGCTGTTTGACAAGTTGAAAACCATGCCCGAAGGCCCCGACCGCGATGCACTGGTGCGTATGGTCGCCAACCAGATGAAACGCGACCTGATGGTATGGGGACACGGCTCGAGCGACGATGAGAAGGTGGCTTCTGACTTGGCCTACTTTACAGATGGCAAGGTGCAACTTGACCTTGACAAGTTTAAGTTTGCCAAGATTGAAGTGAAAGAAAACGAAAGAAAACGTGGCAAGAAGAAGTAAATGAATTTTGACGAAGTATACAAAATAGGAAAGATAGGCAAGCCGCACGGCGTAAAGGGCGAGGTGAGCTTTCTCTTCGACGACGACGTGTTCGACCGCACCGAGGCCGACTATCTCGTGCTGTGCATTGATGGCATACTGGTTCCCTTCTTTATCGACGAATATCGTTTTCACGGTAACGCTTCGGCGCTGGTAAAGTTTGCCGACATCGACACGCAAGAGGCAGCACGCGAACTGACAGGCTGCGAGGTTTATTTCCCCCGACACCTGGCCGATGAGGCTGGCGATGCCCTTTCGTGGGCGCAAATAGTGGGCTTCAGCCTTACCGACACCGCTACGCAAACGAAGGTGGGCACCATACAGGCCGTTGACGACCAAACCGTGAACGTGCTGTTTGAGGTGGTGGCCGACGATGGCCGCCAACTGCTCATTCCCTTGCACGAAGAGCTGATAGCCTATGTTGATGCCGACCGTCACGACATAGGCATGAACCTGCCTGAGGGGCTGCTCGACCTGTAACGTTATATCTTCAGCAAACATTGCACACACAATATATTGCATAAACACATCATGAAGCAACAAATATGTATCTTGGGCTCTACTGGCTCTATCGGCACGCAGGCGCTTGACGTTATCGCTCAGCACCCCGACCGCTTTGAGGTTTACTGCCTTACGGCTAACAATAGGGTAGAGCAGCTGGCTGAACAGGCCCGACAGTTTAACCCTGCCGCCGTGGTCATTGCCAACGATGCCCACTATGCCCGCTTGAAAGAGCTGCTCGCTGATCGCCCCGACATCAAGGTGTATGCTGGTGCCGAGGCCCTGTGTCAGATTGTCGAGGCCGACCCCATCGATATGGTGCTCACCGCTATGGTGGGCTTCTCAGGTCTGAACCCCACCATACACGCCATCAAGGCGCGCAAGAAAATTTGTTTGGCCAACAAGGAGACGCTGGTGGTGGCTGGCGAACTGATATGCCAGCTGGCGGCCGAATACCAAGTGCCCATCCTGCCCGTTGATAGCGAACACTCGGCCATCTTCCAAAGCATTGTGGGCGAGGGCAATAACGAAATTGAGAAGATATTGCTCACTGCATCGGGTGGCCCCTTCCGCAAGTTTACGCTCGACCAGATGCGCACCGTAACGGCTGCCGATGCCCTGAAGCATCCCACCTGGGAGATGGGCGCAAAGATTACCATCGACTCGGCTTCGATGATGAACAAAGGCTTCGAGGTGATTGAGGCCAAATGGCTCTTTAACGTGCCTGCCGACAAGATACAGGTGCTGGTGCATCCGCAAAGCATTGTGCATAGCGCTGTGCAGTTTGTCGATGGTGGCGTGAAAGCACAGCTGGGCGTGCCCGATATGCGCCTGCCCATACAGTATGCCTTCTCGTTTCCCGAACGCCTGCCCCTCAATGGCGAGCGCCTCGACCTGTTCCGTCAGCCGCTCGAGTTCTTTGAGCCCGACTTAGAGAAGTTTCGCTGTCTGGCCCTCGCCTTCGAGTCGATAAAGCGCGGTGGCAATATGCCGTGCATCGTCAATGCTGCCAACGAGGTGGTGAACGAGGGCTTCCGCAAGGGCCAGTGCTCGTTCTTGGGCATGGCCGACATTATTGAGCAAACCATGCAGCGTGCCACCTTCTCGGCCACACCTGACTACGACACTTATATCGCCACCGATGCCGAGGCACGCCGCATAGCTGCCGAGCTCATGGCACAGTATAAATAATTATTTATTTTTTTTGAAACTATAGCGTTTAAGAAACACTACAACAAATGGAAATATTTTTAATCAGACTGCTGCAGTTTATGCTGGCAATCTCTCTCTTGGTGCTGCTTCATGAGGGCGGACACTTTGGTTTTGCAAAACTCTTTGGCGTGCGCGTTGAAAAGTTTTATCTCTTCTTCGACCCCTGGTTCCACCTCTTCCAGTTTAAACCCAAGAAGAGTGACACCACCTATGGCATAGGATGGCTGCCGCTGGGTGGCTACTGCAAAATATCGGGCATGATTGACGAGTCGTTCGACACAGAACAGATGGCAAAGCCCGCCGAGCCCTGGGAGTTTCGTGCTAAGCCCGCTTGGCAACGATTGTTTATCATGATTGGTGGCGTGCTGGTCAACTTCTTGCTGGCGCTGTTCATCTATTCAATGTGTCTGTTCTATTGGGGCGACGACTATATTCGCACCCAAGACATGACCATGGGTATGAAGTTTAACACCGAGGCTAAACAGTTGGGCTTTCAGGATGGCGACATCTTAGTGGGCACCGAGAACGGCGAGTTTAAAGAGTATGGCGCCGATATGTTCCGCGACCTGGCTATAGCCAGGCAAGCCAACATCATACGTCAAGGCAAGGCCATGACGGTGCAGATGCCTGGCGACCTCGACCTACTGCAAATGATAAAGAGCACACCGCAGTTTGCACGTCCGCTCACACCTGCCGTCATCGATAGCGTGGTGCCAGGCAGCATTGCACAGCAAATGGGCTTGCAGAAGAACTGTAAGATTGTGGCCGTAAATGGTAAGGCTGTCGACTCATACAACGAGTTTACAAACGAGGTGGGCCGAAACAAAGACATGCTCGAAGCAGCAGAAACGCCTGCCGACAGCCTCTTGGCGCGCACCCTCACCATCAGCTATGCTCGTGGCACCGACACCATCACCGTGAAGCGCACGCTTACTGATAAGATGGAGTTTGGCTTCACTGTGAAGCCTCTGCTCGCTTATTATAAGCCCACCCACGTAAGCTATGGCTTCTTTGCTTCGTTCCCCGCCGGTGTGCGCTATGGCTGCGACGTGCTGTCGGGCTATGTAGGCGACCTTAAGTATCTGTTCTCGACCGAAGGCGCTAAGTCGCTCGGTGGCTTCGGAGCTATTGGTAGCATGTTCCCACCCGTATGGGACTGGCACATGTTCTGGCTCATGACCGCTTTCCTCAGCATCATCCTCGCCTTCATGAACATCTTACCCATTCCTGCCCTTGATGGCGGACACGTGCTGTTCTTGCTGTACGAAATGATTACGCGCCGCAAGCCCAGCGAGAACTTTATGATCTGGGCCGAATACATCGGCATAGGCATCTTGCTCCTGCTTATGATTGTGGCCAACCTCAACGACATATTGAGGTGGATAGGAATAATGTAGGTTTTGTTTAAGTTGACAGGTTCTTGCTGAAACAAAAAAAGAACTTGTCAACTTACACAAACATATACCTTGAATAGAAAACTTTGCCAATACCATAAACAATATTATTTATTACCACTATTATAACTAAACTAACACATATATATAATATGAAACATCTATTATCTTTATTACTTGTAGCTGTGCTCGCGCTGCTGCCCTCAAAGCTGATGGCTGCCGATAAAAAAACAGTAACATCTATCAACATTACCATGCCAGTGCCACAAGATGGCATGACCGTGCAAGAAGCCGAACAGCTACAGCTCACCGCTGCCAAGACCCAGTATGGCGACTTGGTAGAGCAGGGTATCGCCTCTATCCATAACATTATTTGGGAAGGCGAGTTTAACACTAACGACCCCGAGCACCCAAAGTTTAAGGCGGGCTATACGTATAGGGCATCAATAAAGTTGATGCTCGACGCCCAGGGGCCCTACATCTTAAAATATGAGATGCGCAACGGCGACTATTATGTCGACGACACCATGGTTAAGATTTCTGTGAACGGTGCACCCGCCCGCGTGATGATCAGCGGCCCTTACTTCCCCACCTTTAGCGCAGTGTTAACCGTGCCGGGTGGCAAAGGCGGCAATCTGCAGAAGGAAAGCTTGTATGGTGACTATAACACCAACAAGAAAAAATATCGTGCAAGCCATAACATTTATTCTAAGGAAACGGCCGATGCCTGCTGCGCTAACCTGCATCCGCACGATGTGGTCACCATTACCGATACGCACAACCCGCTGCCTGAGTTTGAAGGCGCCAATCGTGTGTTCCTTACCAAGGTTATTGTCGATACCAGCAACGAGGATGTTTATAAAGACTTTGCCGATGCCTTGAGCCTATATCAGTCGGGTTATTACAATCTCAAAGAGGTGTGGCTCAGCGACAAGGTGAACGCCGTGACTTTTATGCGCGCGCTGAACGAAGGCATGAAGAACCCCATTTGGCCCGACAGCTATTATTTTTATTATCATAGCACCATGTTCCTTGCGGGCGATGCCACGCTGTGTGTGCCCGCCAGCCAGGGCGAAGCCGTAAAAGCCCTCATGGCAAAGCATGCCAAGTTTCCGCCCTACACCGTAAGAACCTATACGGGCAATGTGGCCGATGCCCAGAAGGCCGGACTGAAGGCCACCAAGAACCCATGCACCAAGCACAACTTTGTGGCTAAGATAATGACTGCCGACAGACAAGTGCAGTATTACACCTGTAAGCAAGACCCGAAGATATATTATTCGTGCAGCATCTGCGGACTGTGTGAGCGTAACCCCAAACACACCTACCAGTTATCAGAGAAGGATAAGGAGCTCTTGTCAGGTGTTCACTACTTTGAAGCCAACCTTGCCACCGACCAAGCCTATGTAGGCACCAATGCTGCTGGCGAGCATATCTACTGGCAGAGCTGTATATGGTGCGGCATGTCGTCCAACTATGAGCAGCGACATCTTACCGAGAAGCATCGGCGTGCAGCGGGCTTTGATGGCACACTGCCCCTGTTCCGTAAGCACATGGAGGCCAATCTGAATATGTGCGAAGACGATGCCAAACTGGCTACCACCCCTCAGCCCGACATGTTTACGCTGCCCGCCCGCAGCACCGCGAAGAAGAGCGTCTGGGCTGAAGACGAGGTAAACCGTGCCCTCTGCGATAACCTCATTGACGAGCAGCTCTTAGGCACCGACTACACCCTTACCGCTACACGCCAGCAGGTGGCATCAATAGCCCTTAAGCTTATCAAAGAGATGACCGAGAAGGATGCCGACGAAGAGAAGCTGAACCTCTTTGCCGACATTACTGATGGCAAGCCCGACATGTCGGCCACCGTAACACGTCAAGAAATGGCTACGCTGATCTATCGCGCCATGCGCTATATTGAGCAGCACTCGAAGTATACTTATACCGACTACAACTCGAACCTCGCCGCCTATACCGATAGCCCGCAGCTTAAAGAGTGGGCAAAAGAACCAATGGCATTTATGGAGGCGCTGGAGCTTATCGACCCCGTGACCAAGACCACCCTGGCGCCCGACGCTCCTTGCTCTATCGAGCTGGCGCTGGCTACGGCCGAGCGTGCCACCATGGCACAGCACACAGGATGGGCGCAGACGGTGTCAGACGACGACAAAGTGGCATTTATTACCAACCACACGCGCCACGACGCCCTCTCTACCTTACCCAAAAACGTTGGCCCCATCGGCTCTACACTTGGCTTCAACGAGCGCGTGTGGGTATATCGCACGAAAGGCAACAACGGCGCTACCGAGGTGAAAGACAAATATACGGGTCAGCACCTCTATTTTGAAGACCGATATCTGCACCCCGTGCGCTGGCGCGCCTCCAGCTTCGCAAACGCCAAACAAAAGGTGAGCAACGTGCGCAACAAAAATAAAAAGAAAGGCAACGCCCTGAAGAAAGGATTGGGCATATTGAAAGATTTTGGCGTTATAGGAAGATAACAAGGGGGTTGCTGCTAAAGAGCAATACCCAGTGAACAAAGAGGAAAAAAGGAGTTCTTGTGAATTGACAAGAGCTCCTTTTCTTCATTAAACCCTAATCGGTCGTTAGCCCGTTGTTTGAGGCGGGCACCACGTTTTTCATTACCTTTGCTTGCTAATAGCATGATGGAAACGTTGAACATTCATAATGATGCTTGCCTGTAAACTAATGTTTCTTAGTTTAAAATTAAGAAAACAAATGCAAAAAAACTTTTGCACTCCAAATGGTTTTAGTAAATTTGTCAGTGTTATTTTTAGCAATTATTGTGTGTTAACTCTTGATATTAAAAGCATATTGAAGCTACAGCATTTTTGTTAATAACTAAAACCTTTCGTACAAATTATCTTACTTACATTAATACATACTATCTATTATGAAGAAATTATCTATTCTGGCAGCAGCGCTGCTTTTGCATCTGGGCTGTTTCGCTCAGCAAGCATTGTTTGAACGTGTGTCGGTAATCTCGCCCGAGGTTAATGCTAACAACACCGTTACCATTCGTCTTAGTGCTCCCGAAGCGCACAAGGTGCAGGTTACTGGCGACTTCCTACCACCGCGCATAGTTGAAAACGCTTATGGTAAAAGCGAACAGGCGGGCATCGTCGATTTGACGAAAGATGAGAAGGGCGTGTGGAGCTTTACCAGCGGCAAGCTGTCGCCTGAACTCTATTCGTACAACCTTATTCTTGATGGCGTGAAGATTGTCGACCCCTCAAGTGTTTATATTCAGCGCGACATCACTTCTGAAACTAACATCTTTATTATTAGCGAGAAGAAAGGCGACTGTGGCGACCTGTATCGTGTGAACGAGGTGCCCCACGGAAACCTTGCTAAGGTATGGTATCCATCGCCTACACTGAAGATGCAACGCCGCATGACGGTGTACACCCCAGCTGGTTATGATAAGGGTAAAGATTATCCTGTAATGTATCTGCTGCACGGTGCCGGTGGCGACGAGAATGCTTGGAGCGAGCTGGGCCGCACTGCCCAAATTATGGATAACCTCATTGCCACAGGCAAGGCAAAGCCCATGATTGTGGTAATGACCAATGGCAACCCCACCTGTCAGGCAGCTCCTGGCGAGTGGTCGGCAGGCATGTATGTGCCCTCGGCAATGGGAATAAAGGGTGTGAAACCCGCTGCCTCAATGGCCGAAAGCTTCCCTGACGTGATAAACTATGTTGAGAGCCACTATAAGGTGAGCAAAAACAAATCGCAGCGCGCCATCTGTGGCCTCTCGATGGGTGGCGGCCATTCATTCGAAATATCGCGTCTCTACCCCGATAAGTTCGATTATATAGGCCTGTTCTCTGCCGGCTTTAACGTGGGCGGTGGAGACCGCTCCAATTTATACGAAAGAATGTCTTCCAACAAGGAGTTTGGTGCACAAATGGCGAAGCTGTTTGCAGGCAAACCAAAACTCTACTGGATTGGCATAGGCAAGACCGACTTCTTGTATGACATGAATGCCGACCTGCGCCACTTCCTTACGGATCACAAATATCCCTACACCTATGTAGAGACCGAGGGAGGACACATCTGGCGCAACTGGCGTCTGTACCTCACCGATTTTGCACAAAAATTGTTTAAATAAAGTTAGCTGAACAAACAGAAAAAACGCTGCTGTGCACCATACTATCGCGGTGCGCAGCAGCGTTTTCTGTTTCTTGTTATTTATACCATTTCATGTGAACATGGTGTTTGGGTAGATTATTTGTTTACCACCTTTGCTGAATGTCCACCACATATCACGAAGCATACACCATGGTATGACAGGGGCAATGTTTCGTTGCCTGACGTAACAACTTGCTTCAGCAGAATACGTCCATCGGGCGATACTACATGCAGGGTTTGTCCTGCCATGCCGCTTACTGTTATCTGTCCATTGGCTACACGTATGTTGCCCTTGGCAGCAATTGCTTGATTAATGCCTGTTGTGGTGTTGATAAGACTGACGTTGTCAATAGCAACAAATTCGTCCTTGGCTACGTTGCTGTGGAAACCAAGTTGCACGCGACGTTTGCCAGCAAGTGATGTCAGAGGCACCTCGCAGCGATACCAGCCTGTTTCGCCATCGGTACTGATGGCGGCACTTATGGGTTCAAAGTTTCTACCATCGGTAGTGGCATCAATCGTAAGGGTTGATGTGTTGCCTGGCTTGCGGTATACATAAAATTCGATTGACTGAGGTGTGGCGTCATCTATTGTGAGGATAGGCGTTTCAAGACGCGACTCGCCAGCACCGTCGGCACCGTTGCTGAAAGCGTATCCGCCGTCGTTGTCGTACGACTGTATGGTGCCGTCTTTTGCCATCGCCCATGTAACAATGTCGCTAAGATGCCCTACCGACCAGAACGAGGTGGTGGTAGCACCATTAGCAAAACTTTCAGAAAGGCTCTTGAGCGGGGTGCCTAATGTGATGCCGAAAGGCACATATACCGAGCTTCTGCCTGCTGCCGACACGGCACGAATGGCTCCATAGAAATAGGTCTGGCCTGATGTCAGTGTAGAGGTAGCCGTATAGTGACGGTCTTTAATGCCCATCTTCGAGTCGTAGTAGCCCATGAACGAAGAATATACAAGATAGTTGTAGGTAAGGGCTTCGGCATCGATGTAACCGTTGTTTAAGCCTTCTGTTGGTGCATCCCATGATACATCGGTAGCCTTGTCGTTTTCTTCGTTCCATACGGCTTTAATGTTGCGCACATAGCCAGGCACGTCAACGCCGCCCCAAACATTCTTCTCGTATTCGCGTCCGTGGGTGGCATCGTCATAAGCTACCACCTTCACTACATTATTGCCGTTGCTGAGCTTGACGCCCATTTGCAGCTGCTCGCCAGGTGCAGGATTGTTAAACTGTTTGGCTTCAACATCGTTTACATATACAATCACTTTGTTAACCTTGGTCAGTGCCGAACCGTTGATGCAACGTGTGGGAACTTTAAATGAAACACTGCCATCAAGAGAGCCTACCTCGCCTGAGGTGGCACGCAGGTCAGTTACGCTGTCAGGGGCGGTAATGGGTATATACTTTTCTACCTTTATCGAGCCGATATAGAGCGTCTGGAAGGTGCCGCTCCCCTCGCTGGCATGATGGAAACCTATGTTGTAGCGACCATTGTTTTTAATCTCAATCAGTGACGAGTGTTCTACATACTCGTCGCCATGTACGGTGTAGGTGTTCAGAGGTTCGGTCATGGCTTCTACCGTGTTGCCACTGCCGTAGGCTGTTTTCAGCGTCTCGGTGTAATAGTTGCCGTATGCTTTTGTGGTAAAGGTGAGACGGTAAATCCAGTCGTTAGTGAGCTGAAGGTCGGGGGTGATGAGCCAGTTGTCGGCTGAACTGTTGCCGAAACGGTCTTCGCTCATGGCTGCATTTTCTGCCCATTTCCAGTTCTTGCCGTCATTATTTGCATCAATAGCAGTGAAGAGGTCGAGCGATGAGGCATCGGTGAAGGTTGCCTCATAAGGAATGGTCATAACGTCGCCATGCTGTATAACGTTTGATGTGGCTTCGCCACCTTCGCCTTCAGTGGTGCAAGCCACTACGCGATAGTAATATTTGGCCATGCCTTCAGGCAGATCTTCTTCAAACGATGTCGCTTTGAGGTTGTCGGCCACGAGCACGTTGCCTGGGTTACGATAAACCTTATAATATAGCTCTTCAGTAGGGAAGTAGCCACCGTTAATACCCGTTGCGGGTGCGTTCCAGTTTACCTTTGCCTTCATGTTGTCGATGCTGAACGTGAGGTCGGTGGCAGCACCAGGCAGGTCGTGGCCTGTAAAGGTTGTGGTGTGTGCACGTAGGCCTTTGCCAGCCTCGTTTACCAACCATACGTCTACCTTGTGGTGTCCTGTTTCCAGGTTGTCGGTAAACGTATATTTTTCTCCAGGTTTCACAGCATTAAATTTTGTCACGCTCTGAACATAGTCGTAAGCCACGCTTAAGGTTAGGTTGCCTGTGAGCGGTGTGCCGTCGATGGCTGTTGAGGGTGCTGTGAACGAGATAGTGGCTTTGTTGCTACCTGGTGTGGCATAGGTTACAGTCACGTCGGTGGCGGCAGCAGGTGCCGTTTGTTCGCAATAGGGCGAGGCGGTGTGCAATCCTACAAACTCGAGTGTTGAGCCATAGTCGGCTACGAGCGTAGCTTGGCCTGTGGTGAGGTTTACCTCATAAAGAGCCGACTTGCGGTTGCTGTCCATTGACGACCAAAACATACGTCCTGTAGCGGGGTCGATGGTTGCACTTTGGCCGTATTGCAGGTTGCTTACGCCAGTGTTGCCCACGATGGTGCTTTCGCCAGTTTTGATGTTTACGGTGTACAGGTTTCCGTCGTCGGCAATGGCATAAAGTGTTCCGTTCTTGTCGAAGCTGAAGGTGAGGAACATATGGTTGCCCTGTATCTCAGCAATTTGTGTGGGCACGCCTGTCGTTATATCAATTGATGATATGCACAGTCCTTGTCCATCGGCAGTCATAAACTGTCCGTACAGCGTGTCGTCTTTTGGATTGTAGGCTATGGCACTGGTGGCAAAGTTGCTGAAAGCACGGTCAAGGGCTTTCTTAGCTACCACTGTCCATGTGTCGGCATCAAAAAGATAATAAGTTGATGAAAGTAGGGTGCTGCCAAATGTCAGTACTTTGTAGCCACAGAACATGCCGTTGAAGCAAGCACCACCCACAAGGTTATAGTCTTTCGACACTGATACGGGTGTGAAAGTAGGGCTTGATGTTGCTGGGAACGAGTAAATGCCGAACTCGCCATCAGAGTTGGAATTCCATAGCGACGAGTAAATCATGCATCCGTAGAGCGTAGGTTCTTGTGCTTTTGCTGCAGCAGCAAAGGCAGACAATGATGTTGCTCCTATCCGCATACAAATGGCAGATAGCATGAGCGTGAGAAGAAATAGTGCTTTTTGTTTCTTCATAAGTTTTTAAGTAGCAACACTGTTGTTAATATCTCTCAAAAGTAACTCAAGTAATTAGTGTGTGTTTGCTATTATCTCTAAAGGGATGATTACTTGAATTGCTTATCTATCAAAGTTATTGTTCGTCTTAGTGTTGCTTGTTTTAAAACAGACAATTCTTCAATAGACGCGGCAAAAATACAAAAAAATCTCAATTTATACTATCGTATGATAACCGAAAATAAATAGTCGTTACATTTTTAGGGCATTGTGTCAATGCCGCTTCCTGCTAACCCCACGATGAAAAACCTTATAGCGGTATCTGTCTAACTATCTTGACATAAGCATACAAGAGAACAATGTTGTTATAGTTGTCGGGTTGTCAGGATTGTTGTTGAGTTGTCAAGGTTGTCGAGTTGTAAAACCGTTCAGTGGATAGCTTTTCTCAGAAAACCTCATACAGTTTTCCCCTCCCCAAAACTGCATAAATATACAGTTTTGAGATTGCGTTCTAAAACCCATCAAATTACAATCTGAAAGCCTTGTTTTCACGTCGTGAAACCAAGGGTTTCAGAGGCTGAACTCAAGGGTTTCACAGCCTGAAACCAAGGGTTTCTCATCTCAGGGGTATCACTTTTGAAAAGTGAAAGCAAACACTGTGAAAATACTTACAAACCATAACTTATTTCACAAATGTTTCATTAAAATATGTGAACACGCACCACTGTATATTTATACAATATCTTCTTGAAAATGAATAAATATACAAAAACGTGTATAAATATGCAATTGTGCCTTCGCACTAACTTCTTGCTTTAGTAAGTCAAGAAGCGAGACGTGACAATATCGATTGATCTTTTACGTTCAAATATCATATTATAGTGCGTTTTTTGATATTAGTATCACATTTTATACTGCAAAAACAATATCGTAAAAGTGTGGTGGTATGCTAAAAAGTGACTCATAAAAGTGTGGTGGTATGCTAAAAAGTGGCTCATAAAAGTGTAGTGATATGCCAAAAAGTGGCTCATAAAAGTGTGGTAGTATGCCAAAAAGTGCCTCATAAAAGTGTAGTGGTATGCTAAAAAGTGCCTCATAAAAGTGTGGTGATATGCTAAAAAGTCCCTCATAAAAGTGTATTTTATTTTGATAAATAGGTTGCTTAAAATGTTGTTTGGTTTGTTCTTTGGTTGTACAAAGATGTTTGTTATCAAATATTAAGCCTATATACTTAATGCATATATTATATTAATTCTCCTAACAAAATGTAGCGCAACGTGGTGCTTATTTAGAAAATTATTACTAACTTTGGCTCATAAATAACAAACTATTCGTTATGGAAGACCAAATAAAACAAATAGGACAGCGCCTAAAAGGGCTGCGCGAGGTGCTTGACATTCCCGCTGAAGAGGTGGCCCAGCTGTGTGGCGTGACAGTAGAACACTATATGAAAATGGAGGAGGGCGAGGCCGACCCATCAGTCTATCGCCTTTCAAAAATATCAAAACGTTATGGCATAGCCCTCGATGTGTTGCTCTTCGGCGAAGAGCCGCGCATGAAAGGCTATTTTCTTACGCGCCGCGATCAAGGGCTGAGCGTTGAACGTCGTAAAGACTATAAATATCAAAGCTTGGCCAGTGGCTTTCAGGGCCGAGAGGTCGACCCTTTCTTGGTGACCGTCGACCCGCTGCCTGGCGATGCTAATCACAATAAAAACTCGCATGCCGGACAGGAGTTCGATTTCGTGCTTGAGGGCGAACTCGAGATAACTATTGGCACAAAGGTGATGACATTGCATCAGGGCGACAGCATCTATTTTGATGCCTCGCAGCAACACTGTATGCGCGCCGTGGGTAGCGTGCCCGCAAAATTTGTGTGCATCGTGATTTGAGATATATAGTGAAGACGATTAGAAGAAAGAAAAAGAGAGATGATAGAACGTTTTCTTAAGCAGACGCAGTTCGCCTCGGAGCAAGACTTCAGAGAGCATCTGCATTTCAACATTCCCGAGAACTTTAACTTTGCTTACGACGTGATGGACGTATGGGCCGAAGAGCAACCTAACAAGGTGGCGCTGATATGGACCAACGACGAGGGCGAAGAAAAAATATTTACCTATGCCGATCTGAAACGCGAGAGCGACCAAACGGCCGCCTACTTTGCCTCGCTGGGCATAGGCCATGGCGACATGGTGATGATTATCCTAAAGCGCCGCTACGAATGGTGGCTCACCATGCTGGCACTGCATAAGCTTGGCGCCATAGCCATTCCTGCCACACACATGCTTACCAAGCACGACATTATATACCGCAACAACCGCGCCAGCGTGCGCGCCATTGTGTGTGTGGGCGAGACCTATGTGCTGACACAGGTGAAAGAGGCTATGAGCGAGAGCCCCACGGTGAAGACACTTATCTCGGTGGGCCCCGAGGTGCCCGAAGGCTTTCATTCATGGCATGACGAATGGATGAAGGTGCCTGCCTTTAAGCGCCCTCACCACGTAAACACTAACGACGACACCATGCTGATGTATTTTACCAGTGGCACCAGTGGCGAGCCCAAAATGGTGGCTCACGACTTTCTGTATGCCTTGGGCCACTTGGTAACAGGCGCCTTCTGGCACAACCTGAGCGAAGACAGCATACACCTTACCGTGGCCGACACGGGATGGGGCAAGGCCGTATGGGGCAAGTTCTACGGACAGTGGTTTGCGGGTGCCGCCGTGTTTGTGTTCGACCACGAGAAGTTTACGGCCGAGAAGATACTGCGCAAGATTGAGCAATACCACATTACCTCGTTCTGTGCTCCACCCACAGTGTATCGCTTCATGATACGCGAAGACTTTTCACAATACGACCTCTCGTCGTTGCGCTACTGCTGCACGGCGGGCGAGGCGCTGAACGCTGCCGTATATGATAAGTTTTACCAGCTTACGGGCATACGCCTCATGGAGGGCTTCGGACAGACCGAAACCTGTATGACGCTGGGCACTATGCCCTGGATGACGCCTAAGCCAGGGTCGATGGGCAAGCCTAATCCGCAATATAACATCGACCTGTTGCGCCCTGATGGCACCTCGTGCGAGGATGGCGAGAAAGGACAGATTGTGGTGCGCGTGGGCGACGTGAAACCTCTCGGACTGTTTAAGGGCTACTATCGCGACGACCAGCTCACACGCAAAGCTTGGCACGATGGCATCTACTATACAGGCGATATGGCTTGGCGCGATGAAGATGGCTACTACTGGTTTGTAGGACGCATTGACGATGTGATAAAGAGTAGCGGCTACCGCATAGGCCCGTTTGAGGTAGAGAGCGCCCTAATGACGCACCCCGCCGTGGTAGAATGTGCCATCACGGGTGTGCCCGACGAAATTCGTGGCATGGTGGTGAAAGCCACTGTGGTGCTGGGTAAAGAGTGGAAAGACAAGGCGGGCGACGCGCTGGTAAAGGAACTGCAAAACCACGTGAAGCATGAAACGGCTCCGTATAAGTATCCGCGCATCATCGAGTTTGTGGATGAACTGCCAAAAACCATCAGCGGAAAGATTAGACGCGTAGAGATTAGGGAAAAAGATAAAAGAAGTTGATAAGTTCTTGCTAAGGCAAGCGGCAAAGCCGAGTGGACGAGTTGACAAGTTGACGAGTTGACAAGGAGATTTCCTTCGCAAATAAGAATACTTGTGTCAGGAATATTGTAGACTCTTAAGTATTTTAGATAAAACAAAACATCATATTGAAGCGAATAGTGATAAAGGTGGGCAGCAATGTGCTGACTCGCAACGACGGAAAACTAAATGTCACCCGTATGTCGGCCATTGTCGATCAGGTGGTGTGGCTGCGCCGACAGGGGTATGAGGTCATACTGGTGTCGTCAGGAGCCGTGGCGGCAGGGCGCGCCGAACTGTCAGTGCAGCACAAGCTCGATAGTGTTGAGCAGCGACAGCTCTTCTCTGCCATCGGACAGGTGAAACTCACAGGCCTCTACTACGACCTCTTTCGCGAGTATGGCGTACGCATAGGGCAGGTGCTCACCATGAAAGAAAACTTCGCCTCACGACGCGAATACCTCAACCAGCGTGCTTGCATGGGGGTGATGCTCGACAATGGCGTGGTTCCTATCGTAAACGAGAACGACACGGTGAGCGTTACCGAACTGATGTTTACTGATAACGACGAGCTGTCGGGCCTTATTGCCACCATGATGGGGGCACAACAGCTCATCATTCTGAGCAATATCGATGGCATCTATACAGGCAGTCCGGTCGACCCACAGTCGAAGCTTATCCCAATGGTGGAGCCAGGGCGCGACCTAAGCGAATATATCCAGCAGGAGAAGAGTGGCCTCGGACGCGGCGGCATGACCACCAAGTGTAGCATTGCACGCAAGGTGGCCGACGAGGGTATAGAGGTGATTATTGCCAACGGACAGCGCGACAATATCTTGCGCCTACTGGTTGAGCAGCCACAGCACACTCCGCACACTACCTTTGTAGCCAGTGCACAGGCGGCATCGGGCGTGAAGAAATGGATAGCCCATAGCGCAAGCTTTGCCAAAGGCATTGTGCGGGTGAACGCCAAGGCTGCCGAGGCGCTGATGGGTAGCCGTGCGGTAAGCCTACTGATGGTGGGCGTTACCGCTGTTGAGGGCGACTTTGAAGAGGGCGACATTGTAAACATCATTGCGCCCAATGGTCAAAAGATAGGATTGGGGCGTAGCGCTTATAGTAGCACCGAGGCCACAACCCTGGTTGGTAAGCACGATGTAAAGCCCATTGTGCATTATGATTATCTCATAGTTCTTGCTGAAGCAAGCGGCAAAGCCGAGCGGACGAGTTAACTAGTTGACTAGTAGACAAGCTAAGGAAATTAAAAGATGGATGCTGAAAACATAAAGATATTTGAACAGGTGAAGGCGGCCAGCACCACGCTTGCCACCCTCGACGATGATACCAAGAACAGGGTGCTGTTAGCGGTGGCCGATGCCATTGCCGAAAACGCCAGCGCCTTGCTCGATGCCAATGCCAACGACCTGCAGCGTATGGACAAAGCAAATGCGCTGTACGACCGACTGCTGCTCACACCCCAGCGTCTTGAAGGCATTGCGGCCGATATGCGCCATGTGGCTTCGCTGCCGTCGCCGCTGGGCCACACACTATGTCAGCGCACACTGCCCAATGGGCTTCGCTTGCGCAAGGTTAGTGTGCCGTTTGGTGTGATAGGCATCATCTATGAGGCACGCCCAAACGTTAGCTTCGATGTGTTTTCGCTCTGCTTTAAGAGTGGTAACGCCTGTGTGCTGAAGGGCGGAAAAGATGCCGATAGCAGCAATCGTGCCATTATCGACGTCATTCATAAGGTGCTACGTCACGAAGGTATCAGCACCGATGTTGTGCGCCTGTTGCCCGCCACTCACGAGGCCACGGCCGATATGCTCAACGCGGTGGGATACATCGACCTCTGCATACCACGTGGCGGCAAGAAACTTATCAACTTTGTGCGTGATACGGCGCGCGTGCCTGTTATCGAGACGGGTGCTGGCGTGGTGCATGCCTACTTTGATAAGGAGGCCGACACCGACATGGGTCGCCGCATCATTACCAATGCCAAGACGCGGCGTGTGAGTGTGTGCAACGCCCTCGACACGCTCATCATTCATAGCAGCCGACTTGCTGACCTGCCTGCCCTCGTTGCCGACATGGCCGACAAGCAGGTAGAGATATTGGCCGACAGCCGTGCTACCGCTTCTTTGAAAGGCTATCCTTATATAAAAGAGGTGAAGGCCGAAGAAGAGGAGGGCGTGTTCAGCACCGAGTTTATGAATTATAGGATGGGTGTGAAGACCGTCAATTCGCTCGACGAGGCGTTGGCGCACATCGCACGTTTCGGCTCGGGGCATAGCGAGTGCATCATCACTGCCGATGCCGCAGCCGCTCACCGCTTCCAGCAGATGGCCGATGCGGCTTGCATCTATTGGAATGCTCCCACCAGCTTTACCGATGGCGCCCAGTTTGGACTTGGTGCCGAGATAGGTATCAGCACACAAAAGCTTGGCCCCCGTGGCCCTATGGGTCTTGAAGAAATCACTACGTATAAGTGGCTGATTGAGGGCGAAGGACAGATACGGTGTTAAGGGAAAAGTGAAAAGTGAAAAATCCTTTTGCTTTTTAAGTGAAAAGGGAAAAGTAAAAAGTGAAAAATCCTTTTGCTTTTTAAGTGAAAAGGGAAAAACGAAAAACTATAGCCCTGTCCTTTTAATCTTCTTCCTTTTTAGGGGACGGTAAGAAAGGTAAACAGCCCTCTCCCCGTCGGGGAGAGATGGAGAGGGGCTTTAACTATAAAACGAATGAACACATTTTTCAACGTCAACGACCTCGGCAACCTGCAGCAGGCATTGGCTGAGGCACAGGAAGTGAAGCGTAACCGTTTTGGCTTCCAGCATCTGGGCAAGAACAAAACCTTGCTCATGATTTTCTTTAACAACTCGTTGCGCACACGCCTTTCCACACAGAAGGCGGCCATGAACCTGGGCATGAATGTAATCGTGCTCGACGTGAATGCTGGTGCGTGGAAACTGGAGACCGAGCGCGGCGTCATTATGGATGGCGACAAAAGCGAGCATCTGCTCGAGGCCATCCCCGTGATGGGTAGCTACTGCGACCTCATAGGCATACGCTCGTTTGCGGGACTTACCGACCGCGAGTTTGATTATGCCGAGACCATCGTCAACCAGTTTGTGAAATATAGCGGCCGACCTGTCTTTGCCATGGAGACGGCCACCGTGCATCCGCTTCAGGCTTTTGCCGACCTCATTACCATAGAAGAGCACAAAACCGTGGCTCGCCCAAAGGTGGTGCTGTCGTGGGCACCTCACTGCCGCGCATTGCCTCAGGCCGTGCCCAACTCGTTTGCTGAATGGATGAACGCTGCCGACGTCGACTTTGTGGTGACGCATCCTCACGGTTATGAGCTCGACCCCAAGTTTGTGGGCAATGCTCGCGTTGAGTATGACCAGATGAAGGCGCTGGAGGGTGCCGACTTTGTGTATGCAAAGAACTGGAGCTGCCCCGGTGTGACCAACGTTGCCGACTATGGCAAGATATTGAGCAAAGATATGTCGTGGACCATCGACGCCGCCCACATGGCCGTAACGCGCAACGGCAAGTTTATGCACTGTCTGCCCGTGCGCCGTGGCCTCATCGTCACCGACGACGTGATTGAAAGCCCCAACTCGCTCGTCATACCCGAAGCCGCTAACCGCGAGATTTCGGCCGAAGTGGTTATCAAGCGTATGCTCGAGGCATTGTAAGCGCAACGTGGTGCTGCGTTAAGCATACGAGTGCATGCCACTGAGAAAATAGTTTACACCAAAATAGGTCATCAGTACACTGAGGAAGGCCAGTAACATGTATAGGTGCATGTGCTGCGCCTTCCTCAGCCATTTTATGTCGGCATGTAGCGGGGCCGAGTAGATAAGCATTGTTATCAGTGCCCATGTTTCTTTCGAGTCCCAGCTCCAGTAGCGCCCCCAACTAACGTTTGCCCATATAGCACCAATGAAGATGCCTATGGCAATGAGCGCCACGGCAGGATAGAGCAAAAACTGTGAGAGGGCGGCCAACTGCTGCTCTTTCGCTGTTTGCTTGCGGTGGTGTGCAATAAGCCCTTGCAGACCAATGAGCGCCATCAGTCCGAACAGAGCGTAAGAGAACATGATAACCATGACGTGAACCGAGAGCAGCGGCGACTGCAGCACGGGCATGAGTTGTGTGATTTGCGGATTGCCATCGGTTATCATGGCCACAAGCAGTGCAAACGCTGACAGCAATGGGCCAAACTGTTTAATGGGCACGAAACGTTTCTGCATGACGAGGGTGACGATGAGTGTGGCCCACGCCATAAACTGCATGGTTTCGTAGCCGTTTGACATGGGCAGATGCCCCGACACATACCAGCGCAGTGTAAGCAACACGGTGGTGTGTATCAGCATAACCCAAGCCAGCACGCTGCTTACGCTGTGCGCCTTCTTCAGCTTCTCGGCGTTGAGGCAAACCGTCGACATGATGGCCAACAATAGCGAAAGGGCCAGATAAAGCATGATAGGCCAATGCTGGGCATTTATCTTGTTATAGCCTATCTCGGTGTAGATGCGAAACTTAGTAGGCACCACCGCCTTGCCTCTTACATGCTGATAACTATATATTTTCTTTATGATCTCTTCGGCGCGAGCATTGTCGCCCATGATAACGCTCTCGGCAAGATAGTCCATCGACTTTTTAATAAACACCAGCTCTTGTTCGTTGAGCGACAGGTTGCCCAGTGGTTGCCCAGGTGCAAACCATTGTATGTGTTTCTGCTTGTTGGTATAAGGAAACATCTTTAGCATCTCGCCGCCATACAGCATGCGTATGATGTTAAACTTCTCGTCGGCATCGCGCAGCTGCTTTTGCAGTTTCGTGTCGCCGTCTTTATAGGCTTTCTTCAGCGGGGCATCGAGTTTATAATTGTTGTAGCTGTCCCAGAAATCGGCAAACGAGGCCCATTTGCCGTTGATGCCGAGCAGCTCTTGTGCTTTCTTTTCTTTTATCTCAATCATCTTCACCGTTTCCCAGTAAGGCACGTCGAAGATCCATCCTGCAAACACTTGGTTTGAGGAAAGCCCCTCCCACGAAGCCTTGCCACAGAGTTTGGTAACAAAGCTTGTGGCCACCGTGTTGATGGGGGTGATGCGGCTGTTGTATAGCACGCATATCTTGCCGAAGTGGTCGGCAATGTCGGCATCAATCTTCACTCTTTCTTGTGCTTGTGCTGATGGCATGAACGCTGCAATGGCAAGCAGCACAGTGATAGCCCGTGCCTTTGCGCCTTGCAGCGAGAGGGCCTGACGGTAGAGATGGCGTATTCTTGTTTTCTTACTAAACATGGTTGTTATGAGCGATATAAAAAGCAAGGCATAACCCGTGTATGTAATGCCAATGCCCCACGGGTCGTGATAGATGCCCAGTGTGGTGCCTTGCATATCGCTGTCGTAGCCCGACTGTATAAAACGGTAGCCGTTATAGCTGCCAATGTTGTTCATCGATACTTTTATTTCTTGGGTGTTGTCAGAGTTTTTGCTTTCGGCAGAGCCCTTTGTCTTAGCCGTAAGCGTGGTAACATAGTCCATCGGAGCATCAGTGCCTGGATAGTTTACCACGTTAAAGTTTTTAAGCGATACCTCGAAACCGAGTGCTTTCATTTCTCCCTCAGCATCTTTCATTGTGCTCGTTGTTTCGCCTTGGCGCAGATGTAGGGTGCCACTTTCGGCCAACAGCCATGAGGTTAGGGCCCCGAGCAAAATAATAAGGAATGATGCGTGTACCAGTAGCACGCTGGCGCCAACGTTGCTTTTGCGCAGCATAATATAAACGGCAGCAGCAACGGCAAAGATGCCCCATAACACAACAAACCACCCCGAGGTGTATATGTGCTGTCTGACAAAGGCGGTGCCTTTGTTGCTTTCTACTATTGTAGCTGTCATAAGAATAAGGATGATTGCCGTTGCTACAACGAGAATTATATTCTTTAGATGTTTCATTGCTTGAGGGTTCAAATATTTTGAAAACAATATATTAAAACGACAACACTAACAACAAACGAACAACCAGCACAACCTTATTGCCGTGAGCATTTTCTTCGTTATGGCAGAACCGATGGCAAGTTTGGTCCTACCTTTCTATCTTAACGAAGGGGTTGTCTTTGTTGTTAGCTTGTTGTTGAGTGTTGTTGTGTCTTCTTACTATTGTAACGTTTCTATCGTTCTATTGTAACGTTTCTATTGTTCTTTGATTAGATCGACTCGACAAAGAAAATAATGTTGTCGCGCTCCGCTCTGCTCAGCTTGCGGAACTTCTCAATGGCGTAGCGAGCATCGCTCTTGGCGTTGCCGTGCCACATGATAGCTTCAAGGGTGTTGCGGGCGCGGCAGTCGTGCAGACGGTCTTCAGCACCTGTGCAAAGCTTTGACAGGCCACGACCCCAGAGCGGTGTGGTGCGGCACCAGCCCGTGCGAATGTCGTTCTCCATGAACAAACGGTGCTGCACAAAGTCGGTATAGGGCCATATCTTCTGATGCGGATAGCGAGGCATATCGTTATTGCCGAAGATGCCGTTCGGGTCTTGAATGTTGTCGTCGCCAGTGGTCCATGAGGGGCGGTGACAGTTGGCGCAACCTATCTCCTTAAAGAGCTTCATGCCCTTCTTAAAGCGGTCGGTGGTGGTGTTGCGGGCTGCAGGTACAGCCAGTCCGCGATGCCAAATCATAAAGTTCTTATATTGCGAGCTTGACATCTCAGAATCCAGATCCTTTGCCATCAGATAGTTATAAATGTTTTGCTTTACATCAGCGGTGTGCCATGAGGGATGCGCGTTGTTCGGGTCGATGCTCTTGATATATTCGGGGAAGCCATCCTGAACATCGGGATCTTCCATTGACGACTTGGCGTAGATGGCACCTCCATCAAGGCTCAGGTAGTGGTAACGGCGGTCAGGACGTGTTACGTTTGTAATGTTCCAAATGGCGTTAGCACCAGCCGCATCAAGGATAGGTCCGCGGCTCATGGCATAGGTGTAGCGGCGCACATATTTCTTCCCGTCGCCAGCCTTGTTCACATAGTAGCTTACCCACTCGTTGGTGTTCTGATCCCAGTAGGCGGGGTTCAAGGCATTGGTCTTGCCCACCGAGTTGAAGTAGGCGCTCTGTCGTTTCCATTCGGCTGTGATCGAGTCGTCAGGAATGGCATCGGTCAAACCAGTGCCATAGATGCCGATGGTCGACTCCAGGCGCACGCCAATCTCGCTGGCCACCTGGTCAGAGGGGATAACCACCATCTTTCCGTCGCGCTTAACCGTTACGGGCGAATAGTAGGCATCGGCAGGGATGGTCACCTCAGGATAGATGAGCGAATAGCTCTCGCCGTCAGGGAACTTGTTGCCCCATTCGTCGGTATAGTTCTTCCACTCAATTTCTATCTTGCTCTCGTCAATCTGTGGCTTGAAGGGCTTAACGGCCTTGGTCTGCGGCATGCCTGCAACAGAATAGATGTAGGAATTGGTCTTCTTGTCATACACCACCAGCAGGTAGCCATTGCCATCTTGGTCAGCACGATAGGCTTTTTGGCGTTTGCCATGACCGTAGTTAGGGTGACAGTAAAGGCATCCGCGACGCACGTAAACGGGGCCCAGGCCAGCAAACGCATCGTTAGTGGTGTTGTAGTCTTTCTCGAAGAGCGACTCGCCAATCTGGAAGTTGAGCGATAAGCCCGCATCGTCGACGGCAGCTGTGGCCTGACGGTAGGCGTATGCCGACTGAATGTTTGTTGTTCCAAGCTTGCCACCAGCATAATACCACTCGTTGGGCGAGCCATACTGTGCCTCGGGAAGATTGGTGTCGAGGTTGTCGTTGTCAGAGCAAGCTGTGAAAGCCAGTGCCGATAACAACGCCGGAATAAAATAAATGTGTTTCATAATGTTGTTTTATAATACGTGAAAAGTTGGCGGTCGCTTTTGGGGCGAACCGCCAACGGGTTTCCATTTTTTTTATATTCTTTTCAAAGTGAGCGTATGCTTTTCTACTGATTAGTCGAGCAGGTCGTTAAGAGCGTTCAACGACTTCTCCAGTCCGTCAAGAGCCTCCATAGCGTCCTTAGCGGTCTGGTCGCTATAGAAATCCACGAAGGGCTTTTTCATGCCAGCAATCTTGCTCAGCGCGTTCTCAAGATTGGTCATCACGTTCTCAGCGGCAGCCTTGGTCTTGCTGTTGTTCAGGCAGATGCCTATGAGCGACTTGGCGTTAGGTGTAGTGCCATCAACGGTGCAGCCACCATACAGGGCGTGCTTTACAGACATGATGTTGTCGTAGAAGTCTTGAATTGAGTTGTGGGCGTGAGGCGACTCGATATAGTTGATATCCTCGCCAGTGGCAGGAGCGCCAATCTTTGAGTCGCGCACCTCACCAATAATGTCGTTAGCGCCAGCGATTATCTCTTTTGAGGCTAGCACCACGGTTGAATAGGTTGAACCTGCGCTGCCTGCGTTCTTGAAGTTTTGACCGTAGTTGATGGCCGACTCAAATTCTACTTCGTCAAGCAGTTTCTGCTCGTCGGCCGAAACCTCGCCACCCCAAGCTGAAACCAGTTTCAGCGAACTGAGGTACAGGTCTTGTGCGGCAGTCTTGGCAAAATAGATCTCATTGTTGGTCATATCAGCAAAGTGGCGTGCCTTGCCGTCGCGGAAGATCAAATACTCGACAGCGTGAAAGCCTGTAAGGTTCTGACCGTTAGCGATGGCATCGTTAATGTTGTTTGTGGCCAACTCGTTGTCTTCGCCTTCGCCACCCAACTGCAAGTCTTTGTATAGCTTCATGTAGCTTTCAAACTGCTTCTTGTCAAACGGCCATGTGTCGGTATGGGGGTCGAGTGCATAGTCGCCAGCGGCACCAAAGAGAAATGCCTCAGAAAACTCCCACCATTTGCGCGACATTCTCCATGTCTCGCAAGCCTTCTGTACTCCAGCATCGTTGCTCATGGCGTTGATGTCGGCTACAAGCTGCTTGTTATAGTCGGCCAGATTGCGGTAGGTGGCTACAATGGTGTTGTCAACATAGCTTGCGTTCACTTCTTTCAGTGCGCTCTCGCCGAAGGTTCCTACATGATCGTCGTTGTCGTCGTTGTCACAACTGGTAAAGCTCATTGTGAATGTCAATGCGGCGGCAAACATCATCGAATACTTAAAAATCTTGTTCATTGTTTCCTGTTTTTATTTTTATTAAGTGTATGTTTGTTTTCTAAGTAGGTGTTTCATGCAAATGGTTATCTCAAGAACCAACCATTATAGGTGATGCCCAACGACAGGCTCGGCTCATCGTTAAAGCCATGGCTAAGGAAGCGTTTGCTATATTCGCCCTTGATGATAATCTGTTTTACGGGCGAATAGTTTACACCCACGGCCATACGCTTTACGCGGTCATACTTATAGGCCACTTTTTGTTTGCCAGCAGCATAGGTGTTATAGTCTTCATAGCGACCAAAGAGATATAGCTTTTGCTTCTCGCGCAGACAGCTTATCTGTGAGAAGATGTTATAGCCTGCCTCCATGCCCACGGCATAAGCGTTGCTTGCTATAGGCGAGTGTTTTGATGGCGAACCATCTTGCTGTGTGTGTTTAGGAAAAGCATTCATAAAGGCGGTCATCTTTGCGGCATCATCAAGGTGCGAGTAGGTGGCGTTGCCACGCACAATCCAGTTCCAGCGGTTCAGTTCAAAGCCAAAACTTCCTATTGATAAGGCACCGTGCACCTTGTCGTATGAGGCGCTGGCCTTGCGCTCGGTGTTCTTAAAGGTGTAGCCGTAATAGCCACTCAGGCTGAGGCGTACGCCAGGGATAGAATAGTTGTCGATGCGGGCAGCACCAGCATAAACGTTGCCCAGTTTATATTCGTACGGACTGGTGGCACCGTAGTGCACGTAGCAGTTGTGGCCGAAGCGCTCGGCATCAAGACCCGATGTAAAGATGGCCTCGTAGCGCCAGTCGCTCACACGTCCCCACAGCGACAGACCCACCTGATGCCAGGTGTTGGGCAGCATCTTGGCCTCGCCCTCTGAACGATAAACCGAGAAGAAATTGTTAGGCATATGGTAGGCATTAATCTCGCCCACAGGGATGATAATTTCGCCTGCCTTGATGTTAAACTTTCCGCCAGCAAAGGCTTTGTTTATCCAGAACTGTTCCAGCGCCACCTCGCCGCCGCGCTCGGTTTCGGCCTCATATTCGCCGCTCTCGTCGGCATCAATCTCAACAGCGTTTTCTGTGCCGCCGTGCTCAAATTCTATCTCCATGCCCATGGTCCAGCCGTTGCCAAAGTTGTAGCCCATGTTCAAGGTTACGTGGGGCAGGTCGAAGCGTCCGTGGCTGGGGTCGTTCTTATAAGTGGCTGGGTCGCGGTAGCGGTTGAAGTGCTGACTGTAGAAGTTGCGGCTTGTTACCGCCTCGCCATATCCGCCTATCGAGAAACGCGATAAGGCATTGGCCAGGCGTTCTACCTTTGCATCGTTATCAGTTTTGTTTTCTGTGTCAAGCTTTTTCTCAATGCTTGCACTGTTTTCTGTAGCGGTGGCCTCTGTCTTGCTTGCCTCCTCCTTCTCTCTTGCTGAGGCTGGCATTGCCAAAGCGCATGAAAGGGCGCTTAATAACAATATGTTCTTATTCATACTTTATATTATGATATTATGCAATTACTCTTTTAGCTACGTTTTTTTTTAATATGTTTTCCTAAAATCAATATCTGTTTTGGCACATACCAGTATCTGCTTTGGCACATACTGACATTTTCCGATGCAAAAGTATTAAGTTTTGAAAAGTATCGCAATACTCAAATTTTATGAAATTTTAAAGATTTAGGGGACAACGCACGGCCATGTGTTTTCTTAAATACTCACATTTAGGTATTTCTACAAAGGAATCTTTATACCTATGTTTGTGTATAGTGCTTTTTCGTCTATGCTATTAATAGTGAACACATATCCTTATACAATTATCTACGTTATGGAACAAATATGAGGATAAACAGAACATTTTAATGGCTATTGCTTGTTCGTTTACATTTATTTCTTTATTTTTGCAAAAAGTAAACCTTTAGCAGCGCATAAGTAACCGTGAGTCAATGCACTGCATGGCGTTTACCGATAGCTGAAACAAAAATATTAACCATTAAAATTAATTGTTGAAATGAAGAATTTTGGCTTTTCAAAGAGCCTGATGGTAGGCTTTATGTTGCTGATAGGAGCATCTTCTGTATCGGCTCAAGACTCTAACATTTTTGGTATCGCAAACCGTGTGGGCGTAGGTGTAGGCGTAGGTACTGAGGGTATTGGCGTTGATGTAGCCGTGCCTGTTACCAAATATCTGCAGGCGCGTGTGGGCTTTAACGTGATGCCTAATATCAATATTAACACTACGGCCGACGTGTCGAGCACTCTCATTGATCGCCCCTATAACGGTCAGATGGATGTAAAGGGCAAGTTCTCGCGCACCACTTTCGATTTTAAGATCGATTGCTATCCCTTTGCCAATGCCAGCTCGTTCTTCGTAACGGCAGGTTTCTCGGTGGGTGGCGATAAGTTGGTGAAGATTACGGGCCATAGCGACGAACTGAAACAGTATAATGCTCAAGGCAGAGAATATAACGTAGAGATTGGCGATTACCAAATTCCGGTTGACAAAAATGGTGATGTGGCTGGTGGCATTAAGGTGAAAAACTTCCGCCCATACCTCGGTCTCGGCTTCGGACGCCTTATCCCGAAGAAACGTTTCGGCGCTCGCTTCGAGATTGGTGCTCAGTTCCAGGGCAAGCCCGTTGTGTATGCTGATGGCGTAGGCGACCTTACCAAGGTGATGGGCCAAGATACCGACGACGACATCTCTAAGTTTATGGACTGGCTGCAAGTGTACCCCGTCATGAAACTTTCTTTCCGCGGCCGCATCTTGTAACATTGTTTTATATAGTACATAACAATAAATTATAGCGCATAGCAATACCGAAAGCTGATTGAACAGATGCGCCCACCAAGTAGGACGGGGTCTCTGTGCCCCGTCCTCCAGCACTCAACCCTCAACGTTCTCCAGCCCTCCAACTGATAATCTCCCATATTTATTACCCATTTTAAATGTCGTGAGAGTGCATCAAAACTCAACGAATAGGAAACGTGAATATTATTTTTAAGTAACCGTCGCCAAAGGCGGCGAATGTACATAACCGCTGGTGAAGCGAGCGTAACCAGCGGCTTCTCATCAAGATAATAAAGCGTCCTCGAAGAGGGCGAACATACCAGAGTGAATTCTCAACAAATATGTTCGTCCCCTTTGAGGACGCTTCGTTTATCGCCTGTTACCCTATAGATTGTCGCCTGTTGCCCTATAGTTTGTCGCCTGTTACCGTATAGATTGTCGCCTGTTGCCCTATAGTTTGTCGCCTGTTACCGTAATAATAAGCGGTTAAACTCCAGCGTCAAACAGGGCGAAAGTCTTGAGAAAGTCATCTCACATCGACCGTTATGAACATGGATAACGGTCGCAGGG
>ERZ1034626.473-NODE-473-length-29120-cov-41.521727_pt1 | contig 29120 bp, 31 predicted proteins | sample MGYA00520652_ERZ1034626 | MGnify/ENA primary metagenome ERZ1034626 (study PRJEB33766, sample SAMN09781765) | gut metagenome | biome: gut microbiome | host: Homo sapiens | place: Madagascar | study: EMG produced TPA metagenomics assembly of the PRJNA485056 data... | reverse complement strand
GGGGCTCCAGCACCAGCAGCACCAGAACGGGCAGCAGCGGCAGCAGCGGCACGAGTCATCTTAACAGCGCATACGATAACTTCCTTAGGAGTTACCATTTCAAGACCTTCGTAGTGCAAGTCACCAGCCTTGATAGTCTTACCAAGTTGAAGTGCAGTTACGTCAACGAAGAGCTTCTCAGGAATCTGATCGTACAAAGCACGTACATTGAGCTTACGTACCATCATCATCAAACGACCACCGGCACGTACACCAGCTGCCAAACCTTGAGCCTGAACGGGTACACCCATAACGATGGGCTTCTCAGCATGTACTTCGTAGAAGTCTACGTGAAGAACGTTATCCTTTACAGGGTGGAACTGAACTTCCTTCAATACAGCCTTGTGATCAACACCATCGATGTTGATATCAACGAGGTAGATATGGGGAGTGTAGATGAGCTTGTTGATTTCCTTCTCATTTACAGTGAAGTGGATAGCTACGGGAGCACCGTTCTCATCCTTCTTCTCACCATAGATTACGCAAGGTACGTTACCATTCTTACGAATTTCCTTTGTGGCCTTCTTGCCAAGCTCAGTACGTGCAGTACCATTGATTGAAATTTGCTTCATTTCTTTGTTGTAATTAATTTGTGTTACTCTAAATTAAGTTTCTACTCACTTTAAATACTAACGCACCAAACGCAGCATTTAAAAGAGTTTCGCTCGCTTAATTCGCCATCACACGTAAGACTTTTCAGCCTGTGCAGGACAAATCGGGTGCAAAAGTACGTTTTTTTGCTTTAACTGCCAAGCTTTAGCGGTACTTTTGCCCTAAATGCGTTAAAATTCTATATCAATTTTATAGTTACCTTCAGTGTCTTCTACCTCTACAACTGAATTATCTTCTTGCAATGGTCCGCTCCAGTCATTGGCATAACTCTGCTGCGGTGCATTACTCTGTGCATAGTTGGCAGCTTCGCTAAATGCAGAGAGGAATTTGTTGAGGTCCTCACGATAAAGGAATATCTTATGTTTTTCAAACACGGGGTGAGTTGCATCACCTTGTTCTTTTAAACGTTTGCTTTCAGTGAGTGAAAGATAGAGTTCTCCCTTGCGGTCTTTCTTTACGTCTATATAATAAATGCGCTTGCCGGCCTTTACTGTTTTTGAAAACAGGATTTCGCTATCCACGCGCTCTTTACCTTGCTTTTGCTCGTTTTCCATGATATTTTGAAGGTTTTTATTGTTTTTAATCATTTTACCGCCTCAAAATTGCATCTTTTTTTTGAATACTACAAGAATTGCTACAATAAAAAAGCAAATCACACTATTATATCTTAAAAATCATCAACACAAAAGACTTTTAAAGAATACTCAATTTGCCATTTCACCACGTAACTTGTAGAAGATTTGCTTCTCATCATGCGCGCTCGGTGTTTCACTCCCAGACAAACGTTGTACAATACGCTTTTTATGTCCAAAAACGTTTTGGGGGCTTGTGTTTAACAACACCGATATATGTTTGCTCGGTATGCCAATACATAACAAATAGAGCATTTTACGCTGCCGATCGGGCACTTCTGGCCATAAGCGTTTTATATTTACCGACAATTGTGGGAATATAACATCTACAGCTTGCACTAACATTCCCCATAGTTGAGTAGGCATTTCTCCATCAACATCTAGCAATCGCTGCTTTAGATTGGGAAAATAGGCGGTTGCCTGTTGATAGTCATTATCGTGCAATTGCTGCAATTCGGCTTGAAGCGACATTGTCGTTTCTTGCATATTGTCTATTATGATTTGTTTTGCCGAAATTTCTTTCTGATGGTGTAATTTGTTTTGAATGAACCAAAGAGCCAATATTACAACCATCATCAACATTGCACCACATATCAAAAAGGCAACGAACAATGTTTGCTTACTCTTTCGTTCAGCCACCATGGCCTTACGTTGTTGTAACTGATAATTATAAGTACTACTAGCCTTACCCATTTGCTGCAACTCAATATGTTGCATTACTGAGTCGGTCAACTCTTGATACAACTTAGCATAATTCATTCCGTTTCGTGCATCGTTCTCTTTTATGCTTAATTGCAATAAATGTTTTGCTGCATTTTGGCTTTGTACTAGTTGCTCGCTTTGCAACACTTTGTGCCAATAGGACATCGCTGAATTGATATCTTGTTTATATTCATATAAAAGTGCTTTTGCTTCATTGAGTGCCACCACTTTATCAACTGATAGTGCTTCTTCATTGATATTTAACAATAGAGGTTCATACAAACGTACCTTTGCTTCGTCTTTCAACAAAATGTACAAAGGCAATAACTTAGTCACTATTTCATTTCGCTTTTGCGCAGATAGCCCCTTCTGCTTGTATAATTTTTCGAGATAGGAGGTAGCTGTTTGGTATTGATGCAACTCTTTATAATTATTTGCTAACAACTCATCAATCACATTCTTACCATAGGGTATTTGTTTTTCTGCTTCAAGCAACACATTTACTGCCGAATGATACATTTGTGTTTGCTCATAACACTTTGCCAACTGAACATAGCTACGTAAAGTCACCGCATTATTCTTCAATTTACATCGCTTTGCCTCATTAATTGTTCGTACATAATATTCAGCTGCCTGCGGTATATCTCCTATATCACGATAAGCTCCACCTTTCAAATATAACGACAATACATAAAGGCTATCTACTCCCATACGCCCATAAGCTTCAAGCAAAAGCTCTGCCCTCTGCAAAGGAATCGTGCCATGATGAGCTTCATCATCTGCATAAGTTTTATACAACCAATAATATAAACGACTGGCAGACTTCATGTTTAATGTATCGGCCGACATCACGTCTAAAAAGTTTGCTGCTTTTTGTGGATCCTTTTCTATATACGACACGGCTTTATAAAAAGAGTCAGACATTTCGGCCTTTGTACGTCTATTGCACGCTACAAAAGCTATTATAGATAGTATTAAGAGTAGGTTTAGAATTTGCTTCATGTGAAAGATGTTAGATTTTACATCGCAAATGTAATATTTTTTTATCAAACATTGTTTTTCTCAATTGAATGATTTTCAATTAGTTTTTGTCTATTTATAAACTTTGATAAACTTTTTATGAAATAAAAAACACGTTGAGTTTACAAAAGTTTATTGCTAAAAAAACTCAATGTTTACTTTTGCAGCGTACAAAAATTCCGGAACGTGTACGAAACAACGCGGATGCCGAAAAGCGATAACAGAGTAAGCACAACTTAAACATTTACTTTTATTATGAAAGCTAAAATGTTACTGATTAGTGCTTTTATAATAGCACTATTCACTTTTGCAGCTTGTTCTGACGATCAAGAACAAACTTACAGCTGCAACCCTCAAGCAGACACTTGGGTTAAAAAAAATCTTACAAAGGTGAGAAGCATGAACCGAAGCGATTGGAAAAAGATTAACCAAGAGTATAGCCTCGCTGCTTATCGTGCCTTCACCCCCAATCAAAAACTTGCCTTTTGGAAGGATAAGTTCAACGAAGTAAGCCAAATGCAATGGACAGCTAAAGAGAAACTCCACATTGCAAAAGCACTTGCCTTTATTGTTAGTCACAAAGAATTTTTCTCTGACGAAGCTTTAAATGACGAACAACTAAATGAACTTGAGCTCTTCTTTCATAAATGGAAAGAAGATGCTATCAACCAACTCGGTTGGAGTAAAGAACTATGTTTTGCAATAGCTGGCAATGGTGGAACCCTTATCAATAAAAAAGGCGAAATTGCCGCACAAATCATAACGGGACCAGAGTCAAACTTTGGATATGGTAACAATCTAAAAAAGCAAGACTGTAATTGTAATACAGGGTATGTCTCTGATTTTTGCATTACTGATGGACCATGCGATAAAGCAGATTGTATTTCAAAGAATAAAGGATGCGGTTGGGTTTGCTGGCAAGAATGCAATGGAAGATGTTCACGTTTCTTATAAATTATACGACTATGCAACTTACTAATAAAAAAATATTTTGGTTTTCATTTGGAATATCATTAGCAGCATTCTTAACCTTAGAGTGCTGGGTAAATAGCATTAATTACTATCTCACTGATTGCATTATCGCTATTTGCACATTTACAATGACCTTTATTTGCTTAGAGCACTTTAAAGCTGATGGCAAAACCAAGTATTGGATCGTCTGTTTAGGTGTGCTTTTAGGACAGAACATTATACCCATTCCTATCCACATTTTAGACTTTTCAGGTAGTTTACAATCTTTATACTTCGCATTTACAACTATTATTAATACTATATTAGCAGCCATTTGTTATAAAGAAAAGAAGCTTACCACCTTTATTTTATGTTTCATAGTTTTTCTTCTCATGACTACGTATGTGCATCAAATATGGGTTGAAGCAATGAACGTTAAAATGGGGATTACCGACTAATTATTAATCGTAGGTATGCTGCACCATTAAGTGCAACATACCTACATGATACAACTTAGCATAATTCATTCCGTTTCGTGCATCGTTCTTTTTTATGCTTAATTGCAATAAATGTTTTGCTGCATTTTGGCTTTGTACTAATTGCTCGCTTTGCAACACTTTGTGCCAATAGGACATCGCTGAATTGATACCTTGTTTATATTCATATAATTTACTTTTGCAGCGTACAAAAATTCCAGAACGTGTACGAAACAACGCGGAAGCCGAAAAGCGATAACAGAGTAAGCACAACCTAAACATTTACTTTTATCATGATAAGTTCAACGAAATAAGCCAAATGCAATGGACAGCTAAAGAGAAACTCCACATTGCGAAAGCACTTGCCTTATTGTTAGTCACAAAGAATTCTTTTCTGACGAAGCTTTAAATGACGAACAACTAAATAAACTTGAACTCTTCTTTCATAAATGGAAGGAAGATGCTAAAAATTTGAATTATGAATATCACAAATAAAAGAGTCTTTTGGTACTCATTTAGTGTTTCATTAGTCGCATTTTTGACTTCTGAATGGTGGGTAAGCTCAATCAACTTTTACTTAAGTAATTGCATTACTGCTATTTGTACATTTGCTATGACTTTTATTTGCTTAGAGCACTTTAAAGTTGACGGCAAAACCAAATACTTGCTCGTTTGCACAGGTGTATTTTTAGGGCGTAGTATATTACAAATACCTATACACATCTTTGCATTTACAGATAGCTTTCATGCACTTTTTTTCTTGATTACAACAATTGTAAATACAATATTAGCAGCTGTTTGTTACAAAGAAAAGAAACTTACAACTTTTATTTTGTGCTTCATTGTATTTCTACTCATGACAACACTTGTAAGTCAAACATGGTCTGAAGCGATAAGCATTAAAATGGGGATTACCGACTAATTATTAATCGTAGGTATGCTGCACCATTAAGTGCAACATACCTACCATAATTCCCTAAAAAAAATAACAATAACGATGGAAGTTACAAAGAAAAAAGCCTTTTGGTTGGCTTTTGGATTATCACTTTTAACCTACGGCATTTTTGAATGGTGGCCAATGTCAATAAACGAATATTTAGCTGGTTTCATCAATGTGTTTTGCCACTTTCTACTTACATGGATATGCTTAACAAAAATCAAAGTTGACGGCAAAACAAATTACATTTTGTTATGCTGCGCACTCCTTTTGGGAAGATGGTTACCACAAATACCCTTACACCTATTTTTCTTCTTGGATACTATTTATGACGTGTACATGCTGGTACTTACTGCAACAGCCATCATGTTAGCGGCTTTTTGTCAACATGACAAGAGGTTTTCCACTTACTTGCTTAGCTTCGCAATCATCATCATCATGACCATTCCTATACACCATAAATGGATTCGAGCCATTGACTATAAGATGGGAATAGCCGTAATGGAATAATAAACATTAGAGAGACCTTATTACATGTTTCATGTTTCAGTTTTTGTTTATAATGCATTGATTATCAATAGTAATAAAAGATGAAACATTGAAACTCTATGTTTCATTTGATGTTTCAATGTTTCATTTTTATGTTTCATCTTGCTTAAAAAACTTACATCAAAGAAAAACCTAAAACACTGTGGGAGAAAAATCAAAACATAGTACAAGAAAGAGCAAACCTTGGTGCAAGAGATTTCAAACCTTGGTGCAAGAGATACGACTGAAAGGTTGAAATATAAAGTGAAACGTTAGGGTCTTATGTTTCACCCACAGAAAAGAATGATAATCAATGAGTTATAAAGCAAAAATGAAACATGAAATATAAAAATGGAAAAGGTAAAATATATGTAAGGAAATGTGTGCATTCCTGAACCGAAGCTGTATTTGAATCTGCCTAATTGGGGGGCGGGTTTGTAACCCGCCCCCCAATTAGGCAGATAAATTGCAGTTTATACATATCATTAAACGCGATATTGTTATAGAACCTTTTTTTCTTTTCATTGCGCTCGCCTTGCACTATCTTTACATAAGATAGGCGGCGGCTCAGCAATGAAAATAAAAAACGCGTTTTTTTCTTTTCATTGCGCTCACCTTGCACTATCTTTACATAAGATAGGCAGCGGCTCGGCAATGAAAATAAAAAACGCGTTTTTTCTTTTCATTGCGCTCGCCTTGCACTATCTTTGCACACACAATGATAAATGAACAATATCCGTCTAAACTCTTAGAACATGCCGTGCAAGAATTGACACGACTGCCCGGAGTGGGACGTAAAACAGCTTTGCGCTACGCACTCTACTTACTAGCACAAAATAAAGATACCGTTCATAACTTTAGCAATAGCCTAACACACTTATGCGATGATGTAAAACACTGCAAAGTTTGCCACAACATCTCCGACACAGAAGTGTGCGACATCTGTAGCAATACGCAACGTGACCGAACAACAATCTGTGTGGTTGAAAACATTCATAGCGTAATGTCGATAGAGAACACGGGGCAATATCACGGACTTTATCACGTGCTTGGAGGTGTTATCTCGCCAATGGACGGTATCGGCCCTTCTAATCTCGAATTGGATTCTCTCTTTAAACGAGTGGAAGAAGGCTCTATCAATGAGATTATTTTAGCACTTAACCCTACCATGGAGGGCGATACGACAAACTTCTACATTTCAAGGCGTTTAGCCAACACGAAAGTCAAGCTATCAGTACTGGCCAGAGGGGTTAGCGTAGGCGATGACCTTGAATATACGGACGAAGTAACCCTTGGACGCTCCATTCTTGGACGTACTCCTTTAAAATAAAGAAATATAACAACAGACATGACCAACCATACTACTTCAAGCAAAGACTTAATACTGGCACGTACCTTATATATAAGTGTATGGGCTGCAGTAACCATCTTTGCCCTTTTATGCGAAAACGACCTACTGCCTATCGGATACGTAACGGCCAACGCACAGACGGAATATATGCTCAACCTACTTTGCATCGTACTAACACTCACATGCACTTGGGGCAGTCTACGACTTTTTGCTACAAAGAAAGTACGCAACAGCATTTCAAACAAAACTAACGGACTGCGCAACTGGAACTTGCTGCGTACCTCTATCTTGGCTTTCAGCATCATCGTCAACCTTATTACTTACTACGGATTAGCCAATAGCACAAGTGCCTTGTTCTGCTTACTGATTACGCTCGCAGGATTCGTCTTTTGCTGGCCAAAACATTATGAATAAGTAGGTGTTAAAAAAATATTTTGAACAACTACTTAATTAATACGACGATTCATTATGCTACTACGTCCCCTTGAGCCTGAAGATTTGGAACTACTCTACTCTATCGAAAACAATGAAGACCTTTGGAACTGTTCTAACGCTGACGGCCCCTTCTCGCACTACGTATTAAAGAAGTACATAGCCGAAGCAGCCACCATTCATGAATGTGGACAATTGCGCTTAGCCATTGACATTGCACTCGACAAAACGAACAGTCCATCACGCCCCATAGGCCTTATCGACTTAACCAACTACAATGCTTTGGCCGCAAGAGCAGAAGTGGGAATCACGCTACTTAAAGAACATAGAGGGAAAGGATATGGTACAAAAGCGCTTCAACTAATCGAAAAATTTGCAGTCGAAAGGCTACGCATCCATTCACTACATGCCTACGTTTCGCCACACAACACACCTTCTATGCAACTCTTCGAAAAGGCCAACTATAAAATGATTGCGAAACTGCCCGATTGGCATTACAATAAGGGCAAATACGAAGAAATTGCACTTCTCTTGAAGATTTTTTAAAAAAAAGTAGTAAAACATTTGGTACTTCACAAAAAAGTCGTACCTTTGCACTCGCAATCGGGAAACAACGATACACAACGAGAGCAAATACATAAAAGAAGTTGAATGGTGTGTTAGTTCAGCTGGTTAGAATACATGCCTGTCACGCATGGGGTCACGGGTTCGAGTCCCGTACACACCGCACATTCAATACATTTTGGTACCCTGACCGAGTGGCTAGGTAGCGGTCTGCAAAACCGTGTACAGCAGTTCGAATCTGCTGGGTACCTCATTTAAAGAGTAAACTTTCATTTGAGAGTTTACTCTTTTTTTATAATACTTCTACTTTTCAGTTAGGCGAACTAATCTGTTGCCGCGGGTTGAAAACCCGCCCCCCAATTAGGCAGATAAACTGCAATTTATACATATATGTGTGCAAGAACAACCTTACCCACATGATACTTTACAGAACCCTTATTTTGTTATCTTAAGATAATGTCTTCGAAAACACTTTGCTATTTCCTTTTTTTTTACGAAATTAGCAACAATTATTTACAAAAAGTTTTGAATTGCAATTTACACAATTCAAAATAACACAATAAACCACAACTTAACATCTGTATGTCTGAAGACAACTATATGCAGGCGCAAGCCATAAGCACTACATTTGGCTATCAAGAAGAGGACGAGACCCCCTCAAATAACGAACGCGCCTATGCCACTATTAAGAGCAATAATAAGTGGAAGCGCAAGCTTGGCATTTGGATTTCAAAGCACTTGAGCAAAAAGCAATTCACCCTGATCTTGGCCTTACTCGTAGGACTGGGTTCAGCCATTGCTGCTCAGTTACTGAAATTGTTCATTCATGAGATAGAGTTCATGCTCACCTCACAATTTGACGTAACCCACGCCAACTGGCTATTCCTTATCTACCCTGTAGTCGGCATCTACCTTACTGCTCTATTCATCAAATACATCGTACGCGACGACATAGGTCATGGTGTAACAAAGATACTTTACGCCCTATCACGCCGACAGGGCAACATTCGCAAGCACAACTGTTGGTCGAGCGTAGTCGCCTCAGCCCTTACCATTGGTTTTGGTGGTTCTGTGGGTGCAGAGTCGCCTATTGTTCTTACAGGTTCTGCCATTGGTAGCCGATTGGGACAAATATTCCAACTCGACCACAAGACTATGATGTTGCTCATTGGGTGTGGCGCTTCTGGAGCAGTCGCAGGCATTTTCAAGGCTCCCATTGCTGGCCTTATGTTTACGCTTGAAGTGCTCATGGTCGACCTCACCATGGCCTCACTACTTCCACTGCTCGTTAGCTGCCTTACGGCCACTTGTATCACCTATGCTTGGACAGGAATGAGTCCTATGTTTGATTTCACGCTAAACAGTCCCTTTGAAGTCAACCGAGTTCCGACAGCCGTTCTGTTAGGCATCTGTTGCGGTTTTATCTCGCTTTACTTCACACGTGTTATGAACTGGTTTGAACAAGTGTTCGGACGACTCAACAATATGTATAAGAAGTTAGCCTTGGGTGGATTAGTCTTGGCCTTGCTCATTTACTTCTTTCCCCCACTCTATGGCGAAGGCTACAGTACTATTTCTATCCTATTAAATAGTCAAACAGAGGCTGAAGCCAACAACGTACTCAACAATTCACTCTTCTATGGTCACCCCGAATTGTTGTTAGTTTACTTAGGCCTTATCATTGTGTTTAAAGTATTTGCTACGACGGCTACCAATGGCGGTGGCGGTTGTGGTGGTACGTTTGCACCTAGCCTATTCTTAGGCTGTATTGGCGGCTTCGTCTTTTCGCGCCTTTGGAACGTCTACGGCCTTTGGGACATTAGTGTACCCGAAACGAACTATGCCCTTTTAGGCATGGCGGGCGTTATGAGCGGTGTATTCCATGCCCCTCTGACAGGTGTATTTCTCATTGCTGAACTCACGGGTGGCTACCAACTATTCATACCCCTAATGATTGTGTCTGTAGCCTCTTATCTTACCATTCATGCCTTCGAAAAGCATAGCATTTATGCCATGCGTTTGGCACGTAAGGGAGAATTGCTCACTCACCACAAAGACCAATCTATCCTCACCCTTATGTCGCTCGATGCCATTATCGACAAAGAGCGTCCCCAACTCCACCCCGACATGTTTTTAGGTCAAATCGTACAAGCCGTGTCAACGAGCAAGTCGCTCCACTTTGCCGTAGTCGACATCAAGGGAGGCATGTTAGGCGTTATCAACGTCAATAAAATCAGAAAGATTATATTCCGAAGCGAGTTGTATCGTATGTACAAAGCCAAACAACTCATGCAGCAACCTGAAGTTATTCTTTACACTGACGACAATATGCAAACAGTCATGGATAAGTTTGCTCGTTGCGATGCAGGCACCTTGCCCGTTGTAAAGTCTGACAACACCTTTGTTGGCTTTGTTTCACGCACCCGACTCTACGCTTCGTATCGACAGATTATGAAGGACTTTTCGGAAGAATAGCCCCATGGGGAATGTGCAAATGATTGGGGAATGTGCAAATGTGAGAATGTGCAAATGTGCAAATGATTGAATAATGTTTTAATTGTTCAGCGTAAGCGCATCAACACATCCACACATTTCCCAAACATCCGCACATTTCCCAAACATTTGCACATTTGCACATTCTCACATTTGCACATTCCCCAAGCATTTGCACATTTCCCAAACATTCGCACATTTTCTACCTCATGCAACTATACGGACTTTTAGGCTATCCGCTCGGCCACAGCTTTTCTGCACGTTACTTCGCTGATAAATTTGAACGTGAACATATTGATGCCGAATATCGTAACTTTGAATTTGACAACATAGAAGAAGCCATGCAACATCTCATGGCACAACCCAACTTAATAGGCTTTAACGTAACCATACCCTACAAACAAGCCGTTATGCCCTATCTAACGAGCCTTTCACCTGAGGCTGAAGCCATAGGGGCAGTCAACGTAGTTTGCGCACAACATACGGACCATGGGAAACTCGTGTTACATGGTTGTAACTCCGATGTCATAGGGTTTAGCGACTCTATCCGTCCCTTGCTACGCCCTGAGGTACACAAGCGTGCTTTAGTATTAGGTACAGGTGGTGCTTCAAAGGCTGTTATGTACGGTCTTAAACAAATGGGCATAGAACCTACCTACGTTAGTCGCACTGCTACACCAGGTCGCTTGACTTACGAACAGCTCACTCCCGAAGTGATGAACGATTATAAAGTCATTGTCAATTGTTCGCCCGTAGGCATGTATCCTAAAGTAGACGCTTGCCCCGCTATCCCATACGAGTTGCTCACCCCCGACCACTTATTATACGATTTAGTATACAACCCTCTCGAAACGCTTTTTATGAAGCGCGGAGTAGCACAAGGAGCTGTCGTTAAGAACGGACTTGAGATGCTACACCTGCAAGCCGATGCTGCATGGCAAATGTGGCACACCAACTAATCCCTCAAAAGAACATGGACTTTCTACCTTCCGACCCTGCCATATTAGTGTCGACCATTAATATGTTACTACGCGATGAAGAATTCGACTCTCTTGAGTCACTTTGCTATGCCTTCAATCGCGAACCACAAGATATTATTGCTTATCTGGCGCAACACGGCTACGTCTATAGTCTTGAACAAAAACAAATGCGCCCCAAAGGATACAACGAATGATTACACGCGACAGCATCGAAACGGCCTATTGCTTCTTTCACCAGAAAGAACGCGTCTTTGCCCACTCCACCATGGACTGGCAAAAAGACGATATTGAATATGCCATAGCCTCCTACGTTGACGAGATGAACGCTGAACTTTATCAACTCCTCTCACACGGCAACACCAACTTCTTACGCAATCACGCCACCTTTCACCAAGAACTCATTCAAGCCGTTGAAGAACTTGAAAGAATGTGTAACTAACCATTAGCACATTAATACACATTAGCATATTTCCCACATGAACCTTAAAGCCCCATTACTCGAAACAGCACAAGAACTCTTCGCTACACTGACACGTATCAATCCACAACTTGAAGTACGCAAGCGCTATGACATCTTGCGAAGCATACTCAATATCGCGGTTGAACAGCAATTAACTGATGTAACGATTAAGCTAAGTGGACTATATGCTAAAATTGACTATCTCATTAAAAAGCACCAGATCAGTCAAAACGACCGCAGTCTTTCATTTGCCATAAACGATGCCCGCGTACGACTGAGTGACCTTACCGCCACTACTGACGAAGAATTACAAAAAGCATGGTCGCAAGACCTTAAAGCCATAGCCCAATTCATCTCTCTCATATACGATGCTCCCATCCCTGCACAACTTCAAGGCTTTTTTTCTCTAACCTATGAGCGTATTTTACCCCGAAGGATTAAGGATAGTATCGGCAAGGAGTTGAGCTACATTAAATGCACTATCCTTCGTTGGGACGATACTTACATTTATGCTACGCGTGAGGACGATGCCACCGAAGTGTGCATCAACTATATCAAAAGTAGTCCCTACCTACCTGGCGACCGCAGCTACTTACGTCGTATTATGGTAGAGGGCGAACACGTCAATCTAATCCGTCCACGTACCGACCACGATGGCACACTGCTCCCCGAACTCATCATCTATGCCCCCGACTACCTTGTTAACGTTACGTCCGTTGCAGGTTGTTTCGATGCCGTAGGACGCTCTCCTTGGACGGAATTACTACGCCGCATCAGTCCTTATACGGCTACGCAACCCATCTTATTAGGTAACTTTGCTGGACAATTATTAGACGAGGTGGCCTATAAGAAGGACATTTCATACGCTGATAGCATACGCTCTTTCTTTAAGCAAAATGCACTCGCCATTGCTACGTGCAACGAAATGGGCAATGAGTTTCACCAAATGGCGCAACAACAGAAAGAGAATATTCGTCATATCATGGCGAATGATTTTGAACAACAAACTGACCAATCATTTCAATCTGAAGAAGTAATACTCGAACCGACTTTCTTCTCTGACACGCTCGGTCTGCAAGGACGTATGGACTTTCTTGACCTCAACTACCGCACTATCATTGAACAGAAGTCGGGCAAGTGTAAATGGCTACCGGGCAAGGGAAAAGAGGAATACGCAGGCAAGCAAGAGCCACATTACATACAGATGCTGCTCTATCGTGCGTTGCTCCATTACGACTACAAGCAACTTCGTGCTGACGAGATGCAAGCCTTCTTACTTTACTCGCGCTACCGTGACGGACTTGACCTTGCCACTTCCGCCCCTAAACTCCTTTTCGAGGCTTTTAAGTTGCGCAACATTTTGGCTTATAGTGAGGACTGGTTTACGCGCGGTGGACTACGCCGTCTTGAGACGCTTACGCCCGAACAGATATATCCGTATGCCAATGGTACGCTATGGCAACGCTACAAACGGCCACAATTGGAGGAACTACTTGCCCCCATACATCGTGCTTCTTCATTAGAGCGCAGTTATTACTTCCGTTTCATGCAGTTTGTTGCCAACGAACACGCCCTTTCACGCATTGGCAATCGTACGAAAGAGAACTCAGGCTTTGCAGCTACGTGGAACACTACCATCGAGGACAAACGCGAAGCTGGCAACATATATGAACAATTAAGCATTCACCCCATCGTCAACGATGAGGGAAAGATTGAGGATGTTCATTTTACATTCGACACAACCAAAAGTACTACTATTGATGCCGACCTCTCCAACTTCCGCGAGGGCGACATCGTACTTTTCTATCCTTACACTGCTTACGAGCAGCCTGATGCTACCGCTACGCTGGTGTTCCGTGGTACGATCACCGACATTCATACTGACAAGGTGACCGTCCGCTTGCGCAACGCACAGACTTCCCGCAACGTGTTCGACCATTACCACACCAAAGTGTGGGCCATTGAACACGACTTTATGGAGTCTTCGTACAATGCACAGTATCGTGGTCTGCACGCCTTTCTGTCTGCTCCCCAATCGCGCCGCGACCTTTTGTTAGGCCAACGCCAACCCTCTATCGAACCGCTCAAGGCTCGCCAAGGAGACTATGGCAACGCTGAATTCAACCAATTGGTTGAAAATGCGTTACAGGCTGAAGACATTTACATCGTCATTGGCCCTCCAGGCACTGGTAAGACTTCCTACGGCATGAAAAACATTCTCACCGAAGAGTTGCTTCACGCCAACACCAACGTGCTCCTACTTTCCTACACCAATCGCGCTGTGGACGAGATCTGTAGCAAGTTAGTGGAAGAAGGCATCGACTTTATACGCTTGGGGAGTGACTATAGTTGTGAGAAAGCTTATCACCCGTACCTACTGAGCGAGCGCATTAATCAGATGGAACACCCCAACAAGCAATTGGTTATCAATCTGATAAAGCAAACGCGCGTATTTTGTGGCACGACCACTGCATTAAGTGCTGCTTTACCTCTTTTTGAACTCAAGCAATTTAGTCTTGCCATTATCGACGAGGCTTCACAAATTCTTGAGCCACACTTGCTCCCTTTGCTCTGTGCCACACACAACGATGAATGTGCTATCAAGCGCTTTGTACTCATTGGCGATGAGAAGCAGTTACCCGCCGTTGTGCAACAAAGCGCAGAAGAGTCTGACGTAAAAGACCCGCAACTGAATGCTATCAGTCTTCATAATTGTCGACTCTCTCTATTTGAGCGTCTGCTCGACCTTTACGGATTTAACGAAGACGGCTCGCGCAACGAGCAAGTCTGTCACATGCTCACCCACCAAGGGCGTATGCACCACGACATTGCCTACTTCCCCAGCCTCAACTTTTACAATGATGCCTTGTGCGAAGTGCCACTTCCTCATCAAACAGAAGCTACACCACGAGCCAACAGTCCTCACGTAGATTGGAAAGACATGGCCTTACGCCACAATCGCATAGCCTTCATCTCATATCCTCTTAGTGATGACTTGAATGAGATGGAACCTCCTAAAGTGAACGTTATCGAGGCCAATATTGCTGCTCAATTGGCACAATACATCTACCAAAAATGCAACGATTTTGATGTACTGAAAACGTTGGGTATCATTGTGCCTTACCGCAATCAAATTGCTACCGTGCGTGCTGCTATCGACCGCCTGGGCATTCCGCAACTGCACGACATCACGATCGACACCGTTGAACGTTACCAAGGTAGCCAGCGCGACTATATCATCTATAGTTTCACGGCCAAGCATAAATATCAGTTGCTCTTCCTTACCAACAACGAATACGTTGACGAACGTACTCACCAAGTGATTGACCGCAAGCTCAACGTGGCCATGACGCGTGCGCGCAAGCACCTTGTGCTCATTGGCAACGCTCCTCTGCTATCACACGACTATACGTTCAATCAACTTATCAATTACTGTAAAGGACAGCAAGCGTTTATTGACTTTCAAATTTCTAAAAAGATTTTGCAATAGAGTAGCAAATTATTCGTAAGCATCCCATGCAGGCCGTATTGAAAAGACTCCAATACGGCCTGCATGGGATGCTTACGTTAATTCGTTCCTTAACTTCTAATCTTCCATTTCGTCCTCATCTCCCCCTGTCTTTGGTTCAGGGTCAATCAACCCCTCGTCTATCAAGTCATTGACAGGCTTACTCAAGCTACGGCTCAACTCATCGCAATGCGACTGCAAGTTATTGAGTGCTTGGGCATAAAGCGACTTCGCCGCATCTTCGTCCTTATCGGGCCAATGCTGTTGCACCACCTCTTCTATACGCCCCGAAAGAATTGCAATATCGTTTATGCAGAACTCATTGCCACGTTTAGTGCACTGCGATAAATCTCTTGACAAAGAAAGGAATTCGTCAATGTCCCAATCCTTGTATTTATATTTCGTTTCCAAATGCTCATACGATCTCTGCTGCAAAGGCTCACCAGGCACAGTTTTAAGGTTCAACGACCATGAAACGACTTTAACGCTGTTATTGCACGGGGTATGATACGATATCACATAGCCATCGAATGCTGTACAGGTGCCAAACAACAAATCTATCGGCACGTTACATACAATAACCGTTTGTGGCTCGTCGTCGTCGCTCGAATAACCCACAAATGCCACGTACCCCATACTGCGCATCAAGCAACAATAGTCTTTACAATTCTGAATGGCCTCTTCTCGCTTCAAGTAATCGAGTTGTGGAGAATACCAATAATCGCGAAAATAGATTACTGCCATACTGCCTATAAATTAGGCTCCTAACTCCTCCGCCCACTGATTTTGGGGGTCGAACACTACTGGATTGTTGTTTGTCATATTATTTGATTGTGTTAAGTAAGTATTAGTACAAACGATTCACGTTCATCTCAAACAGGTCTGGCGTGATGCGCATAATTTCGTCCATTGTGAAATCTTCCATCAAGTTAATGAATGACCAACAGATTGGCAGGTGGTACTGCTGACGCAGTTCTTTCCAATCATCATTCAAGTCTTCATCGGACTCTAACATGGTGTGCCCCCAATCAGCTGCTTCGCTACGCAGTTGGTCCTCGCACTTGCTGAAATGGTTATCGTGCAGAATGACGGTTGTGACTTGGCGCTGGGTTCTTAACATCTCGTCCAAGCAATATTTGCTACCTGCGTGGTAAAGTTTGCACGCTTCGTCAGGATAGTGGCAGCCATGTTCAGGACAGGACTTTAACGTTTCTTTTATACCCAATCCCAAACTTACAGTGCCCTTTATAATGTATCGGCGTAGAAAAGCAGATTTCCTATCTTGGTATCTTCGTCCCGCACGCAATGCCTCAGCCACAGCATATTCGAGCGAACATGCTGTAAGTTTCGCCACCCGTTTGTTTAACATGGTGACATGGGCCACCTCCTCGGGGGTGAAAGATGAATGCGCTTGCCACGCTTTTGAAACATACATGCTTCTTCTAAACAATTCGTAGTTCACAGGAATTCTTGTCATAAACGATTAATTTTGTTTTTGCTCACAGCTCTATATAGTACTTTGTCTTGCGTATTTCAAAAATACGCTATAAAATTTGTCATTTGCGCAAATATTCTTTTGCATACGCTTTGCACGTTTCGCCGTACAGCATTGATAATCAAGCGTTTAACCGCAGCAGCAAAAAAAAACGAACAAACGTGGCATATTTTGACGAGCGTGTGCGCAAGAGGCATCTTTGGGGCTGTTTGAATCAAATAAATAACCTTGTTTTTGCAAAATCAAGGCATAGTATTTGATTTAGCAAAAGAAAAGTATTATCTATGCATCAGTAATCATCAAATTTAAAGTCTATGATAAAAGGTGTTATCACGGGAGATTTGGTAAACTCCACCAATATAGCTGCCAAATGGAGGCAAACAGTAGTAGATGCGTTGCATGTATGCGTTGAAGAATCCATTCCACTAACTCCAGTAAAGTTAGAGATGTATCGGGGAGACAGTTTCCAAGTTGTTGTTGACAAACCAGAATATGCATTAGCCATAGCCATTGCACTTAGGGCAAAACTAAAAGCCGAAACCCCAGATGGACAAAAGCTGTGGGATGCAAGATTGGCCGTTGGTGTAGGTGATATATCTTTTGAAAGCGACAATATAGTAACCAGTGATGGAGAAGCGTTCAGACTATCAGGTCATTCATTTGACCATATAGGGAAAAAAGGCTGAGCATATCAACTCCATGGCCCGATTTTAATACCAACATAGAACTTGTCACTCGTTTTGCAGATGACTTAATTACATCATGGACAGCAAAACAAGCAAGGGTTGTATATCAATGCTTTTTCCTAAACTTCAAAAGGATTTGGCAGAAGAATTAGATATGACAAGGCAAAACTTTAATTACCACTGGAGTTCAGCAAGAGGGCAGCTTATCTTGGACTACATTGAATATTTTAAATCGTTAATCTCAAAATACATAAGGTAGTAATATGGAAACACTCATTATACTTGTAAAGTTACTCTGTGCTCATTTATGTTCAGATTTCATACTGCAGACCGATAGAATCAATAGTGGAAAGCGCAAACCTGGTTTAAAAGGCATTAGTTATTTGATCCTTCACAGTATTACACATGCATGTATAGCATATATGTTGGTGGCAAATTGGTCATGCTGGCAAATTCCTGCCATAGTATTCATTAGCCATTTCATAATAGATTTGGTCAAGTGCAAGTGCTGCAAGGTATCGCTCTCAACATTTCTTGCAGACCAGTTTTTGCATATCGCAATTATTGTAGTATTATGGTTCACATTGTATAAAGAAGGAATAGAGTTTTCATGTCTTAACGCCCTTTGTTCAGCAAAGGTTTGGTTGGCATTTATGGCATACATGTTAATGTTAAAACCTTCATCAATGCCACACTTGAACTGGAGTCTGCCATTCAGCAGTATCAGCGTGCAGAAGCCAAATTAGGTGGTGCTGTGACTACTATCAGCAAAAAGGTTGATACCATCAATCAGCACATAGACAAAGTTTTGGAAAATGCTCCCACAAAATTAAAGGTGTCTGTAAATGTCAATGATGCTGACTGGCAGAAGATTCAAGAACTGTTTGCCAAAGAACGCCAATGGATGACCGCACAGATGCAGATGCATATCCGTGAGGTCAATTCCATGTTTGCCGATGAACGGAAGAAAGTCCGTGAACGATACAAAGAATATGATGGTTGCTATCTTGGTCACTATGCCCAGTGGTTCTTCTGGTTCTTCTGCGTCCTTGGTATGGTCATTTTCGGCTTGATTATCTTTCTTTCGCTTGATGCTCACTACCACTGGACGAAGTGATATAATGTTCCCAATATGGCTTGTAGAATTCATTGGGGGAACAACAAGCCCACTGACAATCGGCATTATTTGCTGAAAATCAGTGGGCTGCTTATTTGGTTATCAATCTCAATACGATGAACTAATTACTTTGATCTGCAAAAATACTTAATAGCAACAAACAGAATGACAAGAAGGGCTGTAGGAATAAATGCCGTGATTTTCTCTGTCAAGCCAACAAACATATTGACAAAACCAAAAAGCGCAGTAACAAGTGTCATACTTCCAGTGATTAACCCAAGATAATCATTCCACTTTTGAACTTTCTCATGTCTTTCCATGGAGTTTATGTAAGAGCGGAATCCAGTCATTGCTACTTGTTTTCCTTTCTCAGTTATCTGAACTCCATTCTTACCACTTGTTCTGATAAGTTCAAACTCATTTTCAAGACAAGGCAAAACGACATCAGTATATCGATAGTGATGTACGCTGTTGTCATCCAAGTTGAATTCATGTTTTATCCGTCTCCAAACATAATCAGTTAGAGTTGCATCGCCTCTCTCTACGATTACCTTCAGGACGAAATCTTTCCAAGCATCCAAATCGTCTAATTGCTTATTTCCCATTTTTGCTTTCGTCTGATTGACTTACTCTTTTTCTTAATTCGTTACCAGTTACGTACTTAATGTAAGCACTTACTACACCCGAATAGACATTATGAAGCCTGATGTTGGCATCATCACCTTTAACCAAGTGATATATCTCATTGAGTTCTTTAATGGTTGATACATTGTATATATCATCATTTCCAACAACTTGTCTTGTCATATTTCTAACAAGACTACTCTTTAGATATGTCACATATTTATCGGCAAAGGATTTTGAAGGATTTCTTCTCAAAAGAAACTCCTTAAATCCTCTATTCTTTGTCAATGGCTCAAGGTTTATGATATTCATAATTTCTAATTAGAACAATTTTCAAGAACGATTTCTAATCTTGCATTCATACCAGCATTATGTTCTCTCTTTCTTCTTAAGATTCCAGCACATCCCGCAGGTGATATATAAAGTTTTTCATCTGGCTCAGTATCAACTATATCTAACATATTTGTCAATACAAAGTCATAACAACTATTTGACGCATTCAAGAATTGACCTCCTACATTTGTAAAGTCATCAAACATATACAATGTAAAGTTATCATTTACTAATTGAGGTCGAGGCAACGCTATTTGCTGTATGTTATTGTCATTTGTCGCTTCTAAAAGTCTATTCATTATCCAACGAATAACAGGAACAGCCCAAGAATTGCCTGTTGCTTGGTATCTATTTGTCAAACGTGGATTTGCAATAGCGGTATAATTGTCAGGGAAACCCATTAGCCGCTCACATTCGACTGGGGTTAATCTACGTAATCTTCCATCTTGTGAAACAAACAACGAACCATTGAAGGCCGCTGCGTTTCCATTCCACTTTGTTCCATATGCAGCATACAAACAATCCGAATAGCAACGAAATACTTCTACATCATGACCATTTACGTTTCTGCGCAATGGTCTGATAACATCTTGATTAATTTCTGGTTCTGCTTCGCCAAATAAGTCCATAACAGCTTGTGGTTGCGGTTCCCTGAGTTTATACGGATCTTGGAAACGTCCACCCATTTCAAATAATACATTTTCTGGATGGAAATCAACACCGCCACCAAGAACATACACTCTTTTACGTTGCTGTGGTACACCAAAATACTTTGCATCAAGTACTCGCCAAGCTATATTCCTATTTGGACCATGAAGAACACCCGCAGATTTAAATTTACCAACTTGTACAGGCTCTTCAAGTCCTGCTAATCCTGCAAGGAAACATCCAAAAGCATTTGTCTTATCGGTCAATGCTCCTTCAACATTTTCCCAGAAGAAAATGGCTCGTCCTAAATCTTGTTCAGCACGTTTTGCGTCTATAGCATCAATAATATCAATATATCTAAGCGTTAATTGTCCTCGCTCATCGTTAACTCCGTTTCTCCATCCAGCCAATGAAAATGCCTGGCAAGGAGTTCCGCCAACTAATAAATCTGGTGCAGGAATCTCCCCTTCGGTAATTCTACTGGGTATATTTGTCATATCACCCAAATTCGGTTGGTCTGGATACTGTGCTGCAAGAAAACGTGTAGGATACTCCGCAATCTCAGATAGCCACAAAGCATCAACACCTAATGGTTGTAGTGTGTAACTTGCAGCTTCAATACCAGAACAAACGCTTCCAAATGTATGTATCATTAATCTAAAATTCTTTATTTAAGTCTGTCGTTTAGCTTTTTACGCCATTTTTCAATATCATACCAAGGGCATCCTATACAGCCTTTTTCGGCAGCTTTGCCAACGGTTGGGATATTGCTATTCCAATTTTTATCTCCTTCATAGAAGAATTCAATACCATAGATTGTTCCTCGAACACCGTCTTGGAAACATTTTCGACAGATTTCTCTCTTTTGTTGATTTCTCTGATTATCAAGAAGCTGAAATTTTTCAATAATTTCATCATCTTCCATATCCATCGAATTTTCAGCTTTTGTTTCTTCGTCCCATCTGACTTCAGAGAATTTATGGTCAGGAATCAATGCTTTTTTAGCTGTTACTCTTGCTTCAAAGGCATTTCTTTCCTTTAATAAACGTATTACCCTTGCCTTAAATTGTGGAGAAAATGTTTCATATCCCATTTCTGCGTGAAGTGGAATCGGTAGAAGGATTCGATTATACCCTTTCAATCCATTAGGTCTTGATACCGATGCTATTGTATACCCAGCATCTTTAATATCTTGAATTCTTCTTGCCGAATTTGGATTAGCAGGAAGCCTTTCAAATTCTTCTTTGAAAGAAAGCAATACCTTAAAAAATAGTGGAGTAACAGAACCGCCAATTAAACCACGTTTCAATTCTTGGGCTTTCCATCTTTTCATTGCGTTCTTTTGAAAATATGGTTTTATGGATATTAGGTACTCTGCTAAATCTTGTTCTGTTTTAATATCCAGACCTGCACGACGGTCAACATAAGGCACTACGGTGTCCCATGTAAAACCATCGTCTTGTATAAATGTTGTTCTAACGTAGTTTTCACTGGCTTTATTATTCTCAATGAATTCACTAACAGTTATACCAGTGTCAACTAATAAATTTGATAATGTATTTATATTCATGTACTCTTCTTTTTTATAATGTCTAAGACATCTTTCTTACTGATGGGATATAGAATACCGTCATGCTTAACATATAATTCTATATCATCTTTTTCCTTGAATAGTTCCACAACTTGAATTCCAAGGTTGCTGGCTATTTTTTTTAGAGTGTCCAATGTTGGAGAAATATTACCATTTAGATAGTTGCTCAAATTCGATTGGCTGATGCCTGAAGATTGAGCAAAATCCTTCAATGTAATTCCTCTAAGGGCAAGTATTTCTTTAAGTCTTAACTCCATATTATTTCTAAATTGACTACAAAAATAACAATTTTATTGTTAATAATAGTATTTTATCGGGTAAAATATATCTTTTTAGACAAATAATTTTGTGGTGATTATTTTATTTAGTAATTTTGCCAAGTGAAATTATTAAATATAATTCAATGTATGACATGAACAAGAATCTAAAAAGAGTGATGGTTGCTTTGCTAAAAGAAAAAGAGATTGTTTCTTCATGGGGCATTTCTAATATCCTTATTAGAAGAAATGTATTCTACTTTAGAGTAGATGGTTTCATTTATAAAGGCTCTATCTGTATTATATGTAATACATCCTATTGCGAAGTCAAATTCGAAAATGACAAAGCAACTCGATGTAATTTGCTTGATTTGGTAAGTGTTTTAGACACAGCCATAGAAAAAGATGAGAATTATCTTTCGAATCTTGAAACGTGGCTTTCATCACGAATTTGATTAAAAAAAGAGATTTGTTTCTATTTGAAGCAGGCCTCTTTTTTTTGTTACCATAATAGGATTATAGGCAAGAATTTTCTACGTTCTCATCAAATCGTTCAACTCTTCAAAATCCCAAAATCAGAAAATTGCCATTCATTTCCGTGTTAATTTTTGTTTTCTCATACTTTCATTTTGGGGTTTCTTGATTTTGTTGTTCCTAATTTGTTTCTTTTGCTCTTTTATCCTCTTAATCAATCCTGATTATCAGTCTATTACAGACAATCAGTAAGATTTCAAGAAGAAGATTATGATGGTGGTTGGTGCGTGCATCTTCCTAATTGCAGCAGCCCAGGCATTGCCTCTGTTCTTCGGTATCGAATAATGACACATAATCCGAACAACAGCAAGAAGTGAGATTGTCAAAATAAACTTCAAAAGAATATGTTTTCTTTTCTCCATCGTTTGAATATAAATACAAAAATCTTTTAACATATGGACCTGCGAAACATTTGTACAAATATTCTTTATACTCAATTTCTAAGAATACCCATATACCACCAATAGGTGTAGAAATATTCGAGTAATTAATATTTTGAAGTTTTACTTTGTATGTATTAGCTATGGAATCGCTTATATTAGCTTTATTATCTTCATTTCTTGCAATCTCTGACCAATTAGGATTAAAGTCGTTGTCAAAAGTCGTAGAATTTCTTTGCATATTTGCCTTTTGACGACTTCTATTTGCTTCACCTTTATTTAAGGCATAATTCGAAGCTATTTCTTGGATTTTTTCATTAGCCAAGAAGTTTGTATTTTCACCTACCTTGTATATATAAACAGATGATTTAACTATATGGTAGTCAGAATTTGAACTTAGGAAAGCACTTTCCTTCATTTTCATATCTTCCCGAATCTTATCTTCAGGACATGTACAACTGAAGAAAAATACTGAAGAAATAAAAATAAACGATACTCTCAAAATATATAGTAATCTCATATTTTATGTCATATTTAATTAAATTTACCGCAAAAATACAACATTTTTATCATCTCATTCATCTTTTGCATAATTATCTCACTCCACCAATCGCTATTGGGTATAAATCGTGCTGTGGGAACTTCTCGCAGCCGATATAGAGCGTGTCGAAGACATCGGTGCCGTCGGGAACGATAATAACATCTACCATCTCTATTCTCAAGGCATAGATATGCGAAAGGGCGTAGAAGGACTTTGCGGCATTATTCGTACGCATCAGTATAGTTCTACTAATCAAGCTTTGCGTACAATTGTATGATTCAAGTTTTCTCTAAAAAAGGATTATGAGTATCCTTTTTTTAGAGAAAACTTGAATTGTATGAGCTATAAACTTTTTCAAATCTTACCATACAAACAAAACGCGATAGCACGCTATTACTGCGCACTACCGCGTTTTTATCAATCATATTTAATCCTTTACAGTATATACAGAGCTTATACAATGCCTTGTGCCATCATAGCCTTGGCCACCTTCAAGAAGCCTGCCACGTTAGCACCACGCACATAGTTGATGTAACCATCAGGCTGCGTGCCATACTTTACGCAGTTCTGGTGAATGTCGTTCATGATCATCTTCAAGCGTTCGTCCACCTGTTCGCGTGTCCAGCTCAAGCGCTCTGAGTTCTGGCTCATTTCCAAACCCGAAACGGCTACACCGCCCGCATTGGCAGCCTTGCCAGGAGCGTAAAGCAAACCTGCTTCTTGGAATATCTTGATAGCCTCAGGCGTTGAAGGCATATTGGCACCCTCGCTAACAGCTATCACGCCATTCGCCACAAGTTGACGTGCATCAGCCTCTTCTATTTCGTCCTGTGTAGCTGAGGGTAAAGCGATGTCAGCCTTTTCGCCCCAAGGACGTGCACCTTCTACATACTTCACACCATACTTATCAGCATATTCCTTGATGCGACCACGCTTCTCGTTCTTCAACTCCATTACGAAAGCTAACTTTTCGGCATCAATACCATCGGGATCGTAAATGTAACCATTAGAGTCAGACAAGGTAACAGGCACAGCTCCCAATTCAATCAACTTCTCTACCGTATACTGAGCTACATTGCCCGAACCGCTCACCAAGACGCGCTTGCCAGCCAATTCGATGCCACGAGTGGCCAACATACTCTCTAAGAAGTACACATTACCATAGCCTGTAGCTTCAGGGCGAATCAACGAACCGCCAAACTGTAAGCCTTTGCCTGTCAAGACACCAACAAATTGGTGGGTCAACTTCTTGTATTGACCAAACATATAGCCTACTTCACGACCACCAACGCCTATATCGCCTGCGGGAACGTCCTCATCAGGACCAATATGGCGATAAAGCTCATTCATGAAAGCTTGGCAAAAACGCATTACTTCAGCATCGCTCTTACCATGAGGGTTGAAATCAGAACCACCCTTTGCACCACCCATAGGTAAGGTGGTCAACGCATTCTTAAAGGTCTGCTCAAAAGCTAAGAACTTCAGAACGGAGGGAGTTACGCTGGCATGGAAACGGATACCGCCTTTGTACGGGCCAATAGCGTTGTTGTGTTGTACACGATAGCCCATATTCACCTGTACGTGTCCCTTATCGTCCACCCAAGTTACACGGAAAGTGATGATGCGATCTGGAATACACAAGCGTTCGATGAGGTTGGCTTGTTCAAACTCAGGGTGACGATTGTACTCCTCTTCAATGGTGCCAAGCACTTGGCTTACGGCTTGAATGTACTCTGGTTCGTTAGGGAAACGCTGCTTTAGGCGTTCTACTGTTTCTAATGCGTTCATAATTGTGTATAGTAGTCGTTAGATGTTTGCTGTTGTATAATGGTGTATTTTTTTCACCCCAAATAGCAAAAGCACACTTTTACGTTAGCTTTCCTATTTTTCGACCACAAAAATACATAAAATCTTTTATTTTGTATCCTTTTCTACGAATAAAATAGCAAAAAGATAAGAAAAAGATTTTTTCATAGTCTTTTGAACTTATTCTTACCCCTTTATAAGGATAAATCTGCAAACGTTGACCACGCAATTATTCGTTTATCCAAATTTAAATGAAAGTTAAATATTTAAGATCTATAGTACTTTGTATTGCATAGTACTAACCTTTTACATACATTTGCAGCAGAAACGATTAAAAGCACAATCTCTATGAATGTAGACAACGCAAAATCACAGATGCGCAAGGGTATGCTTGAATATTGTGTACTACTGCTGCTGAGCCACGAGGCCAGCTATGCGAATGACATTATCACTCGTCTCAAAGTCGCTGATTTGATAGTAGTTGAAGGTACACTCTACCCCTTGCTCACCCGTCTGAAGAAGGACGGACTTCTATCTTACGAATGGCGTGAATCGACCCAAGGTCCTCCACGCAAGTATTACGCCTTAACGCCCGACGGCCTGCTTTTTCTAAACGAATTAGACGGTGCATGGAATGAATTAGCTCGCACCATTGGCTTATTAAAAGGCATGGCTCCACAAATTGAAATGAAGTAGTACCACTTATTAAAGCTGAAAGCGAAGGACTATTCATTTCAGTACACATTATTAAATGAACACAAACAACAATTATTCTCACTATGAAAAAGAATATTACTGTCAACCTCTTTGGCACTTTGTATGCCATTGATGACGATGCTTGCAAATTGCTTGAGCAATACCTAGACAATATGCGCAGCTACTTTAGCAAACGCGAAGGCGGCGATGAAATAACCGACGACATTGAACACCGTGTAGCCGAACTCTTTAGCGAATTGAAAACGAATGGCGTTGAAGCTATCTCTATTGAACATGTGCGAGATATCATTCAGCGTATCGGCAATCCTGAACAAATGGACGAAAGCACGGCAACAAACGAGAGCGATGCGCAACAAAGCACCCATGCTACGCCTCCTCCAGCTCCTGATGCCGCTACTACCTCACACAAAAGCAGCCGCAAGCTCTATCGCGACCCTCAGGATCAACTCTTAGGGGGTGTCATGTCTGGTCTGTGTCAATACTTTGGCGGAACTGACCCTCTACCTTGGCGTATTATTATGGTGTTGTTAGCACTGTTCAGCTTTTCGACAATGGGCTTTATCTACCTCATTGCTTGGGCTATCATTCCTGCCGCCACAACTGCTGAGGAACGTTTGCAGATGAGGGGCGATCCTATCAACCCTCAAACGCTCAACGAGGAACTCATGCGCGGAGTTAACCGAACGAATGATTACCTTCGCTCACCGAGGGTTAAGAATGGTGCCCGCAGTTTCTTACGCACGTTGCTCAACATCATCGTGTTCTGTCTGCGACTCTTCGTTATCTTTATTGTGGGTGCCTTCATCGTGGCCACTATCGTTGGTATCATTGCCTTTATCGTGGCGAGTGCCGAACAACCAATGAATGACAATTTAGCGAGTTTTATCCAGTTTTCACCCGCTTTGTTTTGGTATGGCTTGCTTGCTCTTGTGTCTGGTCTTATTTGCCTAAGCATTTTGCTTTATGCCTCATTGCGTATGTTGCTCAAGTCGAATAATACGAAGCCGCTTAGTTCTGCCACTGCCGTCACACTTATTATAATAGCCGTCCTTTCGGCCACCTCAGCTACCGTGTTTGGTGTGCTGTCGGGTGTCAACCATAAAATAGCTAAAACAGAATGGCGACTTAAAAACCAAACCATCAACGGCATCTTTATGGAGAATGAGTCACGCAATAAGTTGGCCATCGACGGTTGGAACATCACGCAGGCTATCAACTGTAACGACGACGGCGACTTTTATAGCTATAATGACGACTTTGAAGAGGACAACGACCGCATCGTCTATTACTTTAAAAAGACGGACGAAAATCGCCCCATGTCACTCTCAATGGAACGCACCGAAAATCTTCCCGCAGGCAAGTATCGCATTGAAGCTGTCACCTCCGTCGAAGGTCCTGGTCTCTTCATTTTCTATAATGACGATCACTTCATGGTTCGCTCTCGCGACACACAGTACAATGGCAATTTTGCTTCTATGACTTACAATGATGCGATGCAGACAGGTATGCTCCCCGACACGCTCTCCGAACCCTGGTGGCTCTATCACCAACGCAGCGAAGTATCACAATGGAGTTACCAAACGGCTGAGTTCAACCACAATGGTGGCCACCTCAAATACGGCATTCGTGGCACACTCAAAGCAGGTGCCGATAAAGCAGAAATTCTCCGTCTCCGTGTCGTGAAGGTGGAGAGATAAATAAGAAGAGTGAACGATAAACTGCAATTAGTCGAAGAGTTAGGCGCGTTCGTGGCGCATAACTCTTCGACTAATTGAGATAAAAAAGCCTTAACCAAAGTTTAGCAAGCGTTTATTTGTCCTATATATTATTAATGTGTAATTTTGCCTATAGAAGTTACGAAAAGAGTGTAATTTATTGGAAATGAGCATTGGGTAATCGCTCATAATAGTAATAGGTTACGAATTAGTTAGTTATCTACTGCATTATTCTTCTGTGCGTTGCGTAACCTTCAAAGAACTCTTCGTATGCAAAAGTAACAATAAAACGGGAGATTTAGAAATGAATCTCCTGATTTTTTCTTCTCACACAAGTTTTTCCGTAAAAGCGATTTTATCCGTCAGCACACCATCGCCCAAAAAGATTTTGAACGAACGTGTGCCGACTGCCGCATAAGCGGAGAAAAGGGCTTTGCCTCACGCCTAAACAATAGTTTAGACTGATGAGACAAGGCCCCTTTCTTTTGTGCTTATGCCAAAGAGGTGCTTTTACGGGGTTTTGACGATTTTTCTTTTTTCGTTGTCCTTTTGAGCCGGAAGCGGAAAGCCGTGTATGACCGCACATTCCATAAATGGAACAAGCCGTCACTCACGGCAGACAAACCGGGAAGAATGATTTTATCCATCCGACCAAACACGTTTGGCCAAACAGATAAAAACATACTTCCTTGCCGATGGTTTGCTCGGTTTCACGCTACCGGCTATGTTCTTTTCTGTTGGGGATGTCTTTTTCACGGATTTCTCTTTTGAAGTTTTCCTGTCTAATCTGCCTCCACTTCCGTTTACCTCCATTTTCGCGCCTTTCAGTGAGCCGCATCAGGCAGTCATTTTCGTGCTGGGTGCAAAGGTAACTCCGGGATTGTACGGGAAAGCAAGGTCAAGCCTCCTGTTTTCTGGAAAAATCTCCAGCCTTTCGGGTAGTATTTTTCCGAAAAATTCTTCTATAATCTGCTGAATAGCTTAAAATGAG
>ERZ1034626.468-NODE-468-length-29201-cov-15.412921_pt1 | contig 29201 bp, 46 predicted proteins | sample MGYA00520652_ERZ1034626 | MGnify/ENA primary metagenome ERZ1034626 (study PRJEB33766, sample SAMN09781765) | gut metagenome | biome: gut microbiome | host: Homo sapiens | place: Madagascar | study: EMG produced TPA metagenomics assembly of the PRJNA485056 data... | reverse complement strand
ATTTTATTTTTTACATTTTTCTTGAATCTTTCTGTTGCTCTTCTCCCCGCCTCGTCGGGATCAAAGGCAAGAATATATTCCCGGACTGGTAAATTTTCTAGCATTTCATATTGTCTGGAATTACCTGTCCCTATTAACGCCATGGCAGGTTTTCCGTATTTCCAACACGTCAAGCAATTCAGGAATGATTCTGTGATGTAAGCTGTTCTATATTTTCCATTAGTGAATCTATATCCCTGATATATCGGTTTATCAAGTCCTTTTGGAAGTCGGAAAAATTTGTTTTCGACACTTCTGCGAGCAATAAATCTAACTGTACCCTGCAAATCTGCAACTGGGAATGTAATCTCTTTTTTTGCTTTGTCATAGCCAATGTCAAACCTTTCTATGATCTCATCTGTTAATCCTCTCTCATACATATACGGGTGAATATACCTATATTTATCAAGCTCCTCCTCTGTTATAGAAGGCAATTCCTTTTGTAGCTCTGTTCTTGTCCTCCCTGTGAATGTTTGCAATACATTAGGTCTACATTCTACCTGAATAGAATTGTATCTTTTTAGTAACCAATTTTTTCCGAATTTTCCGTCATCATCTCTTCCAAATAATTGTGATATCAATGTCGTCAAGTCTCCGGACCATCCACACGTGAAGCAATGGGCTTTCCCCGTTGTTTTATTTATGCCGAAAGACGGTTTCTTTTCTTGCCCTCCTTTGTGAAATGGGCATGTGGTTTGCATATTGTCGACACCTTCTTTTATTTGCTGGAAACGATTTAGACCCTTTAGATATAATTCCTTCCGCAGTGTTTCTAAAATTTCATTGAGCTCCCCGTATATAATACAATTGGATATATTAAGCATTAAAACTCCTCTTCTTCCTCAACCTCATATCTTCTTCTCAATTCTTCAGAGCGCTCCGAGTCGTTGATATTACTATCCTCGGAAGGTATATATTCGAATATTCCTCTATCTATATCCCAGAGATAAGATAGTTTCACTCCTGTTCTGCTGTTTCTTGATTTTTTCAAACCTAATTGTAAAATATCATCCTTCTGTTGCACAGAAAGAACGAGCGATGCATTGAATGCGATCCCATCGGAATCTCTAATATTTTCCAATTCTAGATCTTCATTCCTTGCACCTTCCCTGTTAGATTGCACTACTACTATAATCGGAATACCACAATCAATAGAAAGATCCATTAGATCCTCGCTGATATTTGTTAGAGAAATAGTTTTGCTATCCCCACGTTGATAGCGTTGATCCCGAAGATAGCTTATACCATCAATTGCTAACACATCAAGATTATTATTTTGCACCCAAGACTTTAATTTTTCAACGGTCACAACCTTGTTGAAATCTTTTGGAGAAGAAACAAAAAACGGCACCGAAGATTTTTTCAAATTATCGATATACCTGTTATATCCTTGAATTTCACCACCTGTGATCAAATCCTTATTAGGGATATGCTTATGCAGTGTATCAAATCTAAAACCTGTTTTATTTGCGGACATTTCTGGCTCTAACAACCCAACTCGCTTATTCAGTTTCCAAGCATGCTCCAGCATTTTGATCGTCACCCACGACTTACCTTGCCCTGTACGAGCAAAGATGACAGCTAACTCTTCACCACAATGAAAACCTTTTATAACCTCGTCAAGCTCCTTGAAACCTGTTTGTAGGTAATGCTTTTCTGGATTATTTTTTGTTTCTTGCCACTCTTCGAGTCTATCGTTTGCAGACTGGATGATATCCACACCTTTTTTGATTCCTTCTATTTTTAGATTTGGGATCTCGGTCTTAAGATAATCAACCGCCACATAAGAATCAGTTTGAAGAAGCTCGGCTAATTTCGTTATAACGGGAACAGACATGCGGTAAAGATGTTCTTCCCTTAATGTGGAAACCAAGTAGTCTTCGTTTTCGCCAACCTGTATAATATCGAAATCAGGAAACTGAGATAAAAAGGTGGGCACGTCCGGAATATTGCCATAGTTCTGTTTGTGCTCTTCAATATAGGAGAATTCTTCTTTATACTCCTCAAAAAAATCCGCTGTTATATTATTGCAGGATAAGATAGAATCATTTTTATCGGCTAGTATCTTATTCAGTATTTGCAATTCTACCATTGGTCTAATCCTCTTTTATCAGTATCTACAAATTTAATCTTCTTACTACAGCCCCACACCCTGCTTCCTAATCGATCCCCTAAATTAGAATAGATTTCATCCTCTTTCATATTGGCAGTAAATATATTTGAAAGATTGTTATTCAATCTAGAATCTATGCTCTGTAATAATATCTGATGTTCATAACCTGTAATGTTCCCAGCCCCAATATCATCCCAGACAACCAAATTCACGTTATTTATATCTTCACATAATGTAGAAAAACCTTCTACATTTTGAGAAATATTTCTTTTGCAATCATATAAGAATCTAGGCACATTGATGAACAATGCTTTTCTCTCTACACAATTATTATACCAGATAGATTCTACATAGCTAACCAGTAATCTAGCCGCCCAGCTTGTTTTTCCATTTCCACAATATTGAGAATAAATCAAAAGATTATTTCCACTTGAAACAAATTCTCTGATATGATTTTTCAAAACATTTAGTTCTGCAAAGTTAGAATAATCTTTATCGGCTATAAGATCAATAGGCTCCCAAAGGTGTTCAGGTAAATTTGTAGATGTTAATAATTTTTTTAAAATTCTTCTCTTTAAGCAAAACCCCTCACACATGGTAGAATTATTTTGCTTACAAGTAGATTTGTGAATGCAATCATTTTTTGATTTCGACATTTGCAAGAACCTCTTCTACAGAATTGTATTTTTCATAAACTTCGGTAAACCGTTGAATCGTATTCATATAAGATGCAACATAAGAATTCAAAAATTTAATAAAATCTTTTACATCTTCCATCGTGTCGGCAACCCAATATCCACACTCTGGAGAGCTACAGATTGGCACACCCTTCAACCTTAAGTGGTTGACAGACCACCTAAAATCTCTCTTCGGCATCCCCAAACTGCTTGCAAGATCCTTTTGAAACATTGCATTTTCTTTTCCTCTAGGAATAGCCGCAAGAACTATAAAATCAGTATCAGTCAATTTACACATCTCGTCTTCCTCCTCAAAATGTTTTACATCTTTTCAACTTTTCAAAATATTCTTTTTCTTCCTCCACTGTCCTAGGTTTATTATCCCCCCAATATATGGATGAATCTTTTTTAGATGTGAAAGATTTTTCTAGCCAACTAGGGTCTATATTCATGTAACCTTTGTCTAGAGATAACTGAATAGCGTTTAACTGAGTCTTTTTATCGACCTCCGCCAATTTAGCTAAAATAGCATTCACTTTATCCTCTGTAACTAGTTTATTATTTTCTAGAAGATTTCTAAAAAATCTACTTAAAAGTTCTATAACATCATCTTCTAAATCATATTCCAAACATTTATTTTCTATAAATTTGATTTTAGTATCAATTTTAGATTTTTTCTTATTATTATTTATATTATTATCTTTTACATTTTTGTGAGGAGGGGTCTTTACATTTTTGTGAGGAGGGGTCTTTACATTTTTGTTCATACCCTCTTTACATTTTTGTAAAGAGGTCTTTACATTTGGTTCCTCATTAGTTGTATGAATTATCCATAATCTTCTTCTTTCGATCTCTTTAGAATTTTCTTTATAGTCAATCTGGCTATAAATGTAACCATTATCGATAAGTGATTTTATCCATAATGATACTGTTTTTGTAGACACTCCATACAAATTAGCAAAATATTTATTTGTTGCGAAACAATAACCTTCCTTATTTGCTAGCGCCGTTATTTCTCCATATAATAATTTAGCATTAGCTGTAATTGATTTATCATATCTTACATTAGCAGGAATTATTGCGTAGTAATTAGGTTTTTGCATATGTCCTTCTTCTTTCTGTTTTTTCGTTATTAAAAAAACCCTTGTTATGAATAGATGTACCTTTCTTTTTAATCAGTTGCGAGTTGATAAAAAAGTTGGTTGTGTACAAAAAGGTACACCTATTCATAACAAGGATAGTCTTGTTATATATGGATATTAAATTATATATTATCAACTCGCAACTATATTGTAACACATTAATTATTAAAAATCAATACTTATTACTGCAAATCCTCAACCTGTTTATCAATTTGTGAATTCAAATCCGCCCACAACTGTTCTTCTGCATCTTCAACTTTTCCATCATAAGCGGATAAATCAAGTTCCTTTTCCGCCACGAATTTGAAATAATTATCCCCCTTCTTCACAGTGGCGCCAGATGTAAACCTAATAGAGGTTACTTTGACTCCGTCTACATTTACTTTTTTGTCTTTAACCGTTTTTATAACCTCGTTCGAATTTTCGTTCTCGTTCGTTTTTACGTTCGAATTTTCGCTTGTAGTTTTCTTTTTCGTATTATTAGTCGTTTTTGATTTTTTCGCCGTTTCTAAGTCGGTTTTTGCGTTTTCTAACGCTACTGTAGGTGCTTCCTGCTCGACATCTTCCTGCGTATCCACAACCATCGGAGTTTCTTCTTCGACATTTGCATCTTCTGGCCCATCTTCGTATCCGGCACATTGGTCGCAAGGAATAAGATTGCCATCAATTTCCATCTGCACTCCATCACACGTTGCACAATACTCGTCTTCTTTATCAAATGCATATTTACAAATTTTCATTATAATTCCTCCTGTTTACTTTTGATTTTATTGTATTATTTTTTCCTTCTTGTCCTTGAAAGCTCATATAAGCCATAAATAACAACTAGCACGAATTCTGCGGATAGACACGTTGTGACACCCAGTGCAAAGCTTGTCATATCCATTATTTTCCTCCCTTCTTTTTGATTCTCAAAGTAGCAACCTCATTTCCAAGAACCTTGCAAGGTTCTAATAGAGAAATGTCGAACTCTCCATTATAGACAAGTTTCTCTAAACAGTCATCATCGATATATTCCTTTGTCTTAATAACTGTTTCAAGCTGTTCTTTCGATAAGGTTTTCTTTAGTACCTCAATTGCTTTTTCTTCGTCCAATGTTTCTTTTCTAGAATATTTGACTGTCGCAATATAGGAGCCGGAAGAGAATTCATCAACTCCCATGGAGCTCATGGTTGATTTTATTTCATCATTAAGCTTCGAACCTAATTTTTTGAATTTGCTTTCATTGTCCTTATATGATTTGTAGATGTCAATTTTCTCCGCTAACAACTGCCCGACAGTCTTTCCACCTCTACTCATCTTTCGCCTCCGTTCTTCTCATTTTCTCTAGTCGTTTGGTTCCGTATTTTCCCCATTGCCAATAGGCGTTGAATTCCGCCATACAACCTTTATATTTTCCCTGTAGATCTTCATGGAACTGTTGCAATTTAGCAATGTCTTTTTGCTCAAATAACATTGTTTTCCGGTTGTCCAGTGTATAGGACGGTAGCTTTAGCTCTGGTGGTTTTTGGTAATCTGGGTTTTCATACCACTTATACCACCTTTTGATCGTAGCCGTTGACAGATCTAAGATCTGTGCAACCTTTGCTACACTGAATTTTTCCATATAGAAACCTCCTTTTGTTTTATATTATTTATTATTGTAACACATAACACCATAAAAGTCAACTAGGAAATGAGATAATTTATATCTTCAATGCCGATTTTTCCATCTACAAGCGCATCTGAAATAGCTCCTTTTTTCTCCACTATGTCTTCGATCCTTTCGTCGATCGTATCCTTACAACACAATGTTATAATGTTAATTGTTCCTTTTGTTCCAATTCTATGCGCTCTATCTTCTGCCTGATCCTTAAGAGCTCTATTCCATGGGCTGTCGAGGAAGATGACAGTTTGCGCGGCTGTTAGTGTTAGACCTGTACCCATAGCCCCAATGGTGCCAATTATAACTTTGCAGGATTTATCCTGTTGAAATTTATTGACCTCCCGCATACGGTCTTCCGGAGTTGTTTCACCTGTTATATAGGCAGGATTATATGATGCCAATAGATTTTTCGCGACATTAGTCATGCTAGCCCAATTGCTAAAGACAATACACTTTTGGTCACTTTGGGAAATTTCTTCAACAAGTTCAAGCATCCTCTCCATTTTAGCTGATTCTTTAATCTTGTCGCTCAGTAGACCTGTCCAACCTGTTGCTTGCCGTAACCTGATCAACATAGAAAGAGGATTATTAGACATCTTTACTTTGTTGATTTCTTTCTTTATCCCCAAAAGCGCCTCATTGTATATTTTGGTCTGTTTAGGAGTCATATCTACAAACATAGTTTGATGCATTTTCTCAGGAAGGTCTAAAACCTCTGTCTTCAAACGTCTTATCATTATTTCATCCATCATAGCCCTTATTTCATCTAAATTCTTATAGCCAATAACTTCGTGACCACCGAAACCCCCCATTCGACAATAGTGCTGCTTGAATTGGTAAAAGCTATGCTTGTCGTAACCTAACCAATGTAGTGGAAAATATAAATCTAATGGATTATTCATCAGGGGCGTTCCACTCATTGCAACCATATATGGCGCCTGCAATATGGATAATGCCCTACTTTGCAGTGCCGTTGGGTTCTTAGATTTATGGCACTCATCGAAGGCAATGACGCTAATTGTGCCATTGTCACACAATGTTTTTAATTTTTCGGCAATTGGAAAAGAATATTTTGTTTTAGAAATTTTTTGACTTCCAGCTCTTAAGGATTCGACATTCGTGATTATATATTTACAATCCGGAAGATCGTCTAAATCTTGTAACTTGTCTTTTGTGCTTCCTTCGTAAGCTTTCCCTGTGGTCTTTCTATACCTTGTACCTAGAACCCATCCCTTTTCGTTTGAGTGAATACTGATTTCTGACTGCCAGTTATATTTTAGCGAATTTACACCGCAAATGATAAGTACCTTATTGATAATATCTGTTTTCTCCAGGCACCCAACAAGATCTATGATTTGTTTTGTTTTCCCTAGTCCCTGATCATCGCAAAGCAGAAATTTCTTCTTATCTAGTCCAAACTTCACACCTTCAATTTGATGTGCGAATGGTTTTGTCTTGAATTCAAAATCTTTTGGAATATTCGTTTTAAATTTTTTCTCTTCTAAATTTTCATAGATTCCGTCAATTTTTATTTCTTCATTCTCGAATTTATTGCATAGAGAAATTATGTTGGTTAATGGCATTTCCCATGTATGATTATCAGGATTATAAACTCTTGTTCCCATCTGCTTTATGAAAGAAACAATATCGGGATTATAATCGAAGCTCACAAACGCTGATTTTTTGATGAGTATATTGTTGGCGAGCTTTTCGGGCTCGCCAATATGTATTCTAAGCATTATCTATTTCCTCCTTGCTATATAATTGAACTGTATCATATTCTCTATTAATTAGTCTTGCTTTTGCTAGTGCCTCGTCTAGATCTTCTCCTATTATATATAGGGGTGATAAATCACTTCCCCATATTTTCCAAGTTTTAATGGTCATCGGTTTATTTTCCTCCTTTTTTTATCTTGACTTTATTGTAACACATAATATTATAAAAATCAAGATTTATGCATAGAAAAATTAATAATAAATTTTCAAGAAAACCCTTGATTTGTTTTTCTTTATGTGTTACAATAAAGGCAAGATAAAGAGATGGAAGAAATTCCTACAGAGTATCAAGGAGGAAAAGAAAAATGTTCAAGAAAAACTACAAGGTTTACGGATTAGAAGGGCACAGACAACGGGAAAGCTTCTTCCCTTCTTCATTCAATGATCTTAGCTGTGAAGGAAAAACGGGAATCATTGAGGTGTTCAACACGGACGAAACAGGAACCCATGATTTTACTATCTTACGCATTACAAGAGATACGGAGATCGAGTGTGATGCAGAGTTCTATGGGCAGATTTTCGACGGTGTTTTCGAAAATTCAAATGTAGGTGGATTTGTGGAAATGACGGATGCAGAATTGTTCCAATTTTTCAAAAATAAACGAAAGGAAGAAAAGAAAAATGAAAGATATTAGATGTGAAGTATATAATGCACTGGCGGATATTATGTTTAAGACGGATGCTTCAAAAGAAGATATGGATAGAGCGTTAGAATGGTTCAATGTAAGGTTTTATGTCGTATATGAACTGGAGGAGGAAGGTAATTAATACGGAGGAGAAGAAAAATGGCTAATAAAAGAACAATTGCAACACAAGAATGGTTGGACGAAAGGTATGCAATTGCTACCATGGAAGACGCAAGAATTGCGGATAAAGCATATTATGAAGGTGCGAGGGAAGCTTTACAGTTTCTAGGATATTATGTAATCTTCGAGAACGGTAAGCACAAGATATTTAAATAATTTACAAAATATAGTGAGGGATTATTCCCTCACTATATCACGGTTGTTTTAAATACATTTGCTAATTTGTTAGGTAGTGACCTGAATAGTTCCTTCTCTTCTGTAGAATTGCATGTATAGTATAATTCACCTAACATCTTCACCACCGTATTCAATACCGTGTTTAAATTTTGAGATGTTTTGTTTTTAGAATATTGGAGGAAAAAGGAACCTATATCCGTTATCATTTCATCAACATTGCTATCCGGAACTAAATCCAAATTATCTAATTTATTTAGTTCACACAAGATTAGAAAGGCTTCAACATCAAATCCTTTTTTTAATTGATTTTCTGCAAGTTCTTTTGCAAGTGGTATAGATTCTTCAAATGTCATCTCATACCTCCATCACATATTAAGCATAGTTTTTATCCAAGCGGCTTTTTCTGTGTATTCTTTATGGCATTCTTCCCAAGCTTTTTCCATCTCAACCGTCGGTTTGAATACCTCGTTCAATTTTTCTATTTCCTGTATTGCTTTTTCATGAATATACATTGCGTGCTTTAATTCATCGTTAGCCATTTCTTTGAATCTATTAGCCCAAGGCATATTCCCGTAAGCCTTGCATTCCACATATTTCTCCGCATATTCTTTTGCAGAAGATATCTCGTCCATGATGCTTTTGGCGTATTTTTTAATTTTACGCATTTTGGATCACCTCTAGCATAATTTTGTGATTGTAAGATTTGAATCACCTACTATCTCCACACCTGTGTTGACAAATTGAATAACGGTAGGTGAATCACAACATTTACAAGTATTATTATCTTTTACCTGAACCAGTGTGCAAATACTAACAGATTTAGATTCTGTTGTGGATGCTCCTATAACGGTTCTAATAGACTGCTGTTGAACCGTTCCATTCTTCGTCATTTGGATATTAATATTTCCGGCGGTTCCTGCTACATATTCTCCTTCAAATATGATTTCATAAACACCACATTTATTCAAATAGATTGTATCTGTTCCGAATAATTCGGAGGTACAACCTTTTTTCAGTGCTGTTGATGTAAATGGGATAATACCTGTGGTTGCGGCTATGGTCTGATTTTTTGAGTATATTTCTAACATTTGTAACCTCCTTATAAAAATCAAGATGGGGTACAATAGCACCCCATCTCATTGTCTGGCGTACTAATACGCTCTTTCTAATTTTGTTATTTGTTTAAATATTGCTTGCACATCCACAAGCATTAAAATACGGATTCATTCCCGCACTGAATGTGGTAGCATTAGGATATCTAATTACACCACACATTGCGGACTGAAGCTGTAACTGGTTGACCTGTGCCTGCAAACTTTCGATCTTATTCTGTGCCATAGCATCGAGGATCTTCTGGGTCTGTGCTGTCGTGTTAGCATTGATAGAAGCGGTATTGATAGCACCATTATAATTAACACCATCAATTGCTCTCTGAGTTGTGCAACAACAATCAGCAATCTGGGACTGAAGCCCATTGAAGTTTCTTAATGTCTCATAGCCAAGATTCGAGATGCCGTTCTGTAAGCCCATATAATCATTCTGGAGGCTGTCACTCAATCTACCAACTGCATTTTCCAGATTATTGAAATTCATGGCATTGCATAACCCTGCTTCCGTAACGGATTCGCCGTTGGTTCTATTGTTTCCAAAAAATCCACCTCCGCCAATAAGAAGAAGAATTAAAAGTGCGAAAATCCACATGCCACCACCGTTCCCATCGAACATGCCGTCTTTTCCAGTAACAGCAGCGATATCACTCAAAGAAACACCTGTATCCATAGTTTTTTTATCTCCTTTCTATAGAATCAGTTTATAATCATAATTTGCAAATTATTTACCTTGAATAGATTTCATAAATTCATCAACATCTATACCACGCTGTTTACAGATCGACCTAACAGCTTGTTCCGGATTTAAACCTTTCTGAGATAGCATAGAAACTATCCCATTCACCTGTCCTAGATTGTTCATAATGTTCTTTGCTTGTTCGATAACACTTGAATTGATATTATTTTGTAGATTCGTCTTTTCCTTGAACAAACTGCTTCCCATATTCTTCCACTTCCTTCTTCAACTCTTCAAATTCTTGTCTTGTTATATAGGTCTCTGGTTCGTTAGCTTTAGGCTCTTGTAAAGGTTCAAATTTGAAAATCCTTACGGTAGGAAATCCTGCACCGTCTGTTGTCTTGACATACATAATATCATTATCATTATCGAACAAAGCAACAGAACTATTTGGAGGCATTTGGTAAGCCTTAGCTCCATCAAGTCCAGTTACCCTAATTAGATTATTTTGTGGTGTTTGAAAATTGCTCATTTGGGGATTTGTAATATTATTATAAGGATTAAAATTATTACCATACATAGGATACATCTTGACATCCTCCTATTTTAATTCATATAATTTCTTTTGTTATATAAATTATAAATAAAAAAGACCTCATTTAAAATATACAGAAAATGTACTAAAAATGTGGTCTTTTTTATTTATAATACCTTTATAATTTTCTTATTTACTTTTTGACTTAGTTTTCTTGCATAATCGATAGAAAAATTATAATTATCCGCAATTTCCTGAAGAGTTCTTCCTCTTGCTCTATTTTCGAATACTATTAATTCTAAATCGGTGAAATTGCATTTTTCACGGAAAATCTGTAACTCCTGTTCCGTGAAATCTTTTATTATCATTTCTTATCTTTTTCCTCCTATTTACCTTATCATATACCATAGGTATATCCAAGCGGTGTTAGACACAATAAGCAAAAATAATGTTGAAATAAATAATACAAAATTTCTCTTACAATTAGATTTTAGCTCCTTTAAAATTTCTGAGGCTAGTTTATCTTCCATCCTCTTCTCCCTTTCTCTCTAAATCTTTTATCCTATGGTTTGCAACTTTTATTCTATCGTCTAAAAGTTCTACACCCTTTTCAACTTCGTATAATCGAACTACTAGATTATTATGTTCTTTAACGTGATTATCTAAATCCATCAAATTATCTTGTAAAACAGTTATATCTTTCTTGACTAAATCAATGGTTCCATTTGTTTCTGTCCTTGCCACTGTCAGTTCATTTTTAATTTGAGTCAATGTTGTTTGATTTGTTTTTCTTGTTGTATAAATAACACCGATCAACGCTAGAACCCCTGTGATCACGCTTCCAATTATTGTATCCATTAATTATTTATCCCCTTTTTAGTTTTCTCGGTGTTCCAAGAACAACTTTGATTTCCACCTTGTTGCTTTTGTGAGTTTCCTCTATTTCGCTTATGATGCTCGAATAGGTCAATCCAAGGTCGTCTATATACACAATGCACCTATCCCCCAAGTCATAATCTTGTAAATATTTATACCTTTCTTGAATTACATTGCACGCAATTTCCTCTACCTTGTAATTATCCAGCATATCTAATTTAGCTTTTGATTCCAATAGATTTCTAATTTTCTTTTGATTTTCCGTTGTTGTATTTTCTAAATCTATTTCATCTGAAGATAAAGAAGCTTTCAAGATAGCTTTAGGTTTACAATTTCCAACATTTTCCGGAGCATTTGAATCCCAATTAAAATAGCAACCTATTATATAGCTCATTTCCCCATTATTTTTTTCTGTATATTTTATTGGGAAATATGTTGTTGAAAACTTGCTATAATGTTCTTCATTGACATCTTGCAACACTTCGTAAAAGCATTGGTTACCGGAATCATCGAATTTATATTCCACGCTAGAGACATTGTTGAAAGCTTTTCCAAAATAAACAGCGGAATCTCCTTTTGTTAGATCCCTCCCCTTGAATACTTTGATTTTTATATCTAGGTTGTCTGCCGGAGTTTGTGGATAGTTGTTGATTGTTGTTAGATATCCATAATTGTCCCCGCTCAGTATCGTGTATAATGCTTCACCACCCTTCTCACCCTCCTCTATTTCACAAGATTGTTCTGAAGGGAATGTAGAATCCTCTGAAAATTCTATATTCCCTAAAGGTTTCATGCCCCCAACTGATGCATTTGCCTTTGATAAATAATCAATGATGGCTGGTTTCACTCCACTTGATGTGTCCACAACAAATTTTTTTCTATATGTTGCAAAATCTAAAAGTTTATCAACGAAAAATCCACTAATAGTGACGAAAGCTCCTTTAGTTTCTTTTTCGTATTCTATTTTTTGAACAATGCCTAATTCTGGTCTGCCAACATTTTCGACATATTTCAATCCCAATTGGTTGAGCCTATTATATTCAGCAAGCGCTAAATACACCATGAAATCACCACACTCTTTTAGATTTCTGTTCCAAGCGCACTCGATGAAATCAATATTTCCTCCATTGCTTCCAATTATATTTCCTTTCCAGTCTTTTGCTTTGAGCACTATTATAATCCTCCGTATCTACCATTATAAGAAACAGTGGTGTTGAATGAGCTGTTATCGTGGTTATCATCATAGAATGAAATTTCGTTATCACCAAAAGTTATTATCAATTCGGGTAAAATTTCACCATTATAATAATTTGGCGATAGGTCTTGATTATTTATTTTCACATATTTAAACTCTGAGTCTATAACAAGAATATCGCCTTCCTTGAAAGTATAATTTATCTTTAATATTTTACCGTTTAAAACAATATTTATATTAGTGGTCAGTCCCAGCATTTCTACCTGTGCATGAACATATGTATCTTCTGAACCCGTGTAATATATAACCTTGCTTAAGGATTGAGAAATTATACCAAAATGTAGTGAACCGCCCTCTGCGTATGCCCTAGTAACATGCCAAAAAGGCTCCACATCATAAAAACCAACAGCCACAGATTCATTCGATAACAGATCGGATTCCGGATGAAGATAACCAACTGTTATATTTAGAGGTTTGTAGATATTCTCTGTTGGACACTTGCAACTCTTTAGCTCGCAACCTTTTGCAATTCGGTGAATCCCCATATAATTTATATATAAATCAAATGTATAATTATTATTGTGGAAACCCACCACCCTTTCACGTTCGGCTTTGGAAGTAAAAGAACACCGTGCAGTTATATTTATATCCCGTGCTTCCTTTCTTTTTCCTGTTATAATAGAACCGTTTCCAAAACCTCTGTCCTCAGTAAATATTTCTAGATTTGGGAAATCTAAACCTTCCATGCTTGTGATATGCCAACCTTTATAATCGTCTGCCTCATATTCAAACGAAACACCGTCACTTCGTACAACTCTAATGGCTAAATTTTCTTTTCCCATTACCTTGCTCCTGCTAACCCATATAATGCTTGATCTTTCAGCATTCTTGCTGTTTGTATAGGTGAAGTATTTTCAACATTGAAATTTATTTCTTGATTTACAATTGTTGAATTTGTAGTTCCGGTTGATAATCTTCCGCCTATCATCGAGTTATTCGTGATAAGGCTATCTGTTATTCCTGTGGAACCTTTTATTTCTGTGTTAAGTGCTCCTATTTCGTAAGCACCTAAAAGCTGTGACATTTGCGCCCTAGCTGTTCTAATAAGATTTTTTGTTTCCATTTGGATTCCTTCTCCAATTCCTAAAGTTATGAATCGACCAACTTCATCCCTCATAACTCTGGAAGGTGATTTGATGTGGAAGAAGTCCTTAATGGCTTGCTTAGCATCACTAGCAAGCTCCTTGATTTTATTGCACAGCCATGTTGCTTTGCTTCCAATACCGTTCCAAAGTCCTGTAATCCAGTTTTTTCCAATTGAAACGAGTGATGATAACCCCGACTTTACTTTACCTGATAAAGACCTTGCCACGCTTGCGACATGACTTCCAAGAGCGCCTGCCCAAGATCTAATGCCACTCCAAAGTGTTTTTAATAATTTTACACCTACGGAAAAAATTCTTTTTGTCCCAGATAATAATCCTTTGACGATTGCCACTATTATTCTAGGAAGCGCAGCTATTAGAGATATTATCACAACAGGGATTGCTTTTACTATTTGAAGAAATAATTGAATAGCTACTGATAAAATTTGCGGCCCTGCACTGACGAAAAATGATACTATACCTTGAATGATTGTAGGCAAATGTTTAACAATAACCGGAAGTGCATTTAATATTGCCGTCCCAATTAATAGAATTATATCAAGTATAGCTTGCAATATTGCAGGTGCATTAGTCATTATCATGTCTACTATCTGCATGATAATATTTACTAACATTGGAGCGACTTCCTGCATCAATTCCATTGCGGCTTGAACAATTTGGGATAAACCTTGTGCGAGAGCTTCTATTATTGTTGGTGCTGATTTTATGAGAGCTTGTGTTATCGCAACCATAGTAGAACTAATCGCCGACAGAAGGCCGGGCAAAATACTAGCCAATAATCCGGGTAACTGCTTAGCGATGATTGGAGCTAATTGAGTTACGAGTTTTCCAATTCCTTCAATGACGGTTTTCACACGTGGGATGATATTTTGTCCAAAAGCAGATACAGAATCGATGAAATTTTGCATAAGCGTATCAAAATCCGCATCATCGTCTGCTATTCCTACAACTAGATTTTCCCAAGCGGCTTTTGTCATATTCAAGGAACCTTCAATTGTGTGCTGTGCTTCTTCCGCAGTTGTTCCTGTTACACCCATTTCCTTCTGAATAACGTGGATGGCATCTACTATATCCGCATAACTGCTGATATCATAATGAACGCCAGATATTTTTTCTGCATCTTTAAGGAGTCTCTCCATCTCAGACTTCGTGCCACCATAGCCCAATTTCAAATTGTCCAGCATAGTATAATTTTGTTTTGCGAAACCATTATACGCATTTTGAATCATTTGCATATTGGTTCCCATTTTGTTGGCATTATCAGCCATATCATTTATAGCTGTATTAGCTTTCTCTGCGGCTTTTTGTGTATCGCCACCAACGGAAGATGTTAACGCCGCCGCAAAACTTGTCACTGTATCCATATAGTCATTTGCGGACATACCTGCATTTTTATAAGCATTTGCGGCATTATCCAAAACAGTCTTTTGCGCTCCCATCAGCTTATTATATTCACCTTTTACGGAACTTGTAGATTTTCCTACGCTTTTGGCGTATTCTTCAAGTGTTTTACCGCCCGCACCGTAAAGTGTTTCCACACCACCAACAAGCTGTTCGTACCTAGCATAAGACTGTATTGATTTTTTCGTAAGCGAAACGACGGCGGCTCCTGCGGCAATCGCGGCTCCCGCCATCACTTTTGCTCCAGTTCCAAATTTAGATTGGAGTCCGTCCATACCTTTGGACATTCCGTCTTGTTTTAGTTCAGTGTCAATTATTACTTTACCATCGGACATAGGTTTTGCTCTCCTTATTTAGGTGCAGGCATAAAATTCCTCATTTATTTCCTGCAAAATTTCAAGCTCTTCCAAATCTTTTTCTTTTGGAAGCTCCCACATTCTTTTTAGTTTTTGTCTATGTTTTTCTTCGTCAAATTTTTCTTTTTTGTAAGCTCTTAGAGATATTATTTCCATTAATTTTGTATCTGCAGGTAAGCCAACTATGAGAGCCTTAAATAGGTGCCAATGTAAATATTCTATAGATGTTAGATCTATGTTATACGCCTGCATAAAAGAAGCTACTATATATTCACCGTCGAGAATATAATCTAAATATTCCTCACTATTATCTTTTTCTGTGAATTTTGGAGTGACATTTGGATTAGAATAGAATTTTATTAAGGCCTCCAAATTTTCTTCTAAAATAGGGGTATTCTTATCAATAAACATTTTTTGAATATCCCCGAAGGTTGTATGAGGATTCTTTATTTTCTTTCCGAAATCTATCCAATCACGAAAATCCGTTTTTATTAAAAAATGCCTGCCATTAACCTCTACAGTATTTGGCAAGCATTTATTTCTTAAATCTATCATCTCAGGATCTTAGCCTTTTCTGCGAGTTTTCCAAGGTCTAACAATTTTGAAAACTGTGCATTATTAAGCACGTCTTCTAAACCATCTGTATTATATGTATCCAAAGGCTCATTATAGGTTGCACAAATTTCTAAATACATTATATTTAGCATATTTGGGTCACACTCCTTGAGAGTACCGATTGCTTTTGTGACAGAATCCGAACCTAAAAGCTCGGAGCAAATATTATACATATTTTTACACTTTGATTTAAAATCAATAGTGCTTCTATTTCCTTCTTCTACCTTTTCCAATTTCTCAGCTATCGAAATCGAGTAGGTAGGAAGATGATAAGTGTTTCCAAAAAGCTCAACTTCATATTCCATTTTTTATTCCTCCATTAAAATGATTAGCCTTCTTTTGTGAATGTGGGGGCGCCGCTGTCGATGGTATATGTTCCCTTCTCGATTTCTCCACCCAGTTTGATGGTAAAGGAGATTTTACCTTCTACAGTGTCCAATGTATCTAACAAAAGTGTACAAATACCTCTCCAAGCCTTCTTTTCGGTGCCTCCAAAACACATGAGGAAAGGAACCTTGACGTCGTCACCTGTTGGCATTTCGTAAAATTTCTTAAAAATGAAATCATACATTGCATTTCCTTCATACAATGCAATTTCCTCCGGTAACTCCGGCTGATTACTGGAAACCTCTTCTACAGCATTTGGATAGCAAATGTATTCCATAGATTCGGACTGAGGGTTCATCGCAAAAGCAAAAATTGTAGATAGATCAATTCTTTTCCATGTGTTACCCACGAATGTGGTATCTTCCGCAGTGTCCAAGAATGGGATAAATTTATCCCTTGTCAACTTTGTCAATCCTGCCATCATACTCTCCTTTCAAGATAATTGATTTCGTATCTTCCTTCGTATCTAACATTTCCGGTATCTTCATTCAAATAGATATCAGGAACGGTATACGAAGGTTGAATATAATTAACTGTTATTCCTTCTATAATTGGTAAATTATTATTTATATTTTGTTCTTTTATCCATGATGTCACATTTTCAAAAGCGGCTAAAGCTAAAATATTAATATCTGAGGTTCCTGAAGGGTCGTATTCTTTCACCAAATTTATATTGAATAGCTCTGTCACTTCAGAAGAACCATCATTGAAATCTTGAACGGATCTTGTATTAGGTACAGTGGTTAGCGCGGTTACTCCTATTTCAACTGGGATGACATTGAAAAAGATATAGGAATCCGTATCAGGGCAATTTTTCAACCACGTTGTCAATTCCTCATATATATTCATTTAACCACCTTCACATTTTGCTAATAAAATTGGAAACAGCTTTTGCAACTTCATTTCCTTTTTCCTTCTGTGCAACCTGCTCCCAATGATCTGTTGCTTGTAAATGTTTTTCGTGACTATAATTTAATTTTTTTCCGGACCTACTTATTCCATACCACTGATAATGGGAGTAAGGTTGATAATATGTGACTTTGAATGGTTCGGTTCTGTAAGAAGTTGCCAAAATAACTCTATCCGCCGGAACATATTTCTCAAACATATTAGCCCATGTTTCAGCAACGAACCTTCCTACTTTATCACTATTTACTAACCTTTTTATGGTTGCATTTTTGTTGAACCATGTCAATCTTGATTTCATGAGTTATATACCTTCCACCCTGAATTGAAATTTTGTACCCCCAAAATTTTCTACCTCAGTTATCGTCTTGATTTCACAAACATAAGGTTCATAGGAATTTCTAACACTTTGAATATTATTTGGATTTATATTTTCAGTAACATTTTCAGTTAGGAATATATAATCTCCAGGACTGAGTGTGAATTTAGATGCAATTAATGGAGAATTTTTCCAAATTTTATAGGGAAGATAATAGTCTGAAAATGGAATTAAAATCGTAAAGGTTTGTCCAACGCTAACGATATTTCCATTTACATTTTCCACCTTATTTGTTTTATAGGCGCAACCATTAATTATGGTCTTGTACCACACATCTAGGTTAGTTGTAGAATCTTTTCTGTTTAACTTATTTAGAATAGTGATTGCACCGTTCATCGCATCTAACCTTTCTACACATTAAGCAGGGTTCTCCAGATAATAGCACTTTAGCTAAATTCATAAATTTTACTTTTAGATTCTCTTCTGAAAATTGTGAATTTTCATAACTGAAAGATTCAATACCATTTGAATAAGATTTCAAGGACCCTAATCCATTGTTGCTATTTAACGATTTATCGGCTTGAAATAATAAACTGATTATCCGTGTTTCTAATAGTTTCACGCAAGTAGGAATTTCCTCTAATTTTGATATTTTATTATTTGTTATGTAATTAACATAATTTTCAGCTTGAATGGCATAGATAGGGAATGCAGATTCATCTATTGTTCCACCTGATTTGTAATATTCGATATAATCTAAATGTGGCATTATCTGCACTCCCTTTCTACACTTATTTGGAGGAATCCAAAGATGGCGACTTAGTTTTTCTTCTACCTCGTCTAGCTTTTGGGCATGGATCCACATCCTCGGTAATTTCCTCACCACCGCTATAAAAGATATATGCATTTGCTACGGTCCTATCACGAGTGGATAGGACCGTACCGTTAGGCAACCTAATCTTATACATAGCACACCTCTTTTTTATGCTTCCTTAGAAGTCACTGTGGTTTTACCTACCTTAACGACTTCTTTCTTTGCATTGATCTCAACGATGACAAGCTCATCACCTGTCGTTGCCGTGATTTCTTCTGTTCCGTCCCAATCCTTGAACACTTCATCATCTACGGTTTCGCCGAGTGTTGGGGCACTTACAACCTTTGCGGTAGTATATTTGTAACTATTTCCGGAACCCTTAGATTCAGTGATTGTGACTTTGGTCTTTCCTGTTGCGGAGGTGCTAGCTGTAGAGTTAACCGTCAGTGTGGCATTAGGTGCGCAATACAAAATGGTCTCTGGGGTTACAGCTTTTGTGCCATAGTAGAAGAACAGCTCCATTGCGTAAGCTTCAGAGAGTGGAATCTTCTCTGCACTATACGGCTTGCTCATAACCGGCTGTGCAATAGAACCCTTCATCATCAGGATGAACTCCACGCCCTTCGGGAGTCTGGTGCAAGATTCTGTCTGTACACCGTGGAAAGACAAGAACGATTCAGCGGCTGTATCTACATTAGAATTTCTAACTGTGGTGTCCAGATACTTTCTGATTTCAGAATAGGCCTCTGCACTAAAAACACCCACCATTTGATTTCTATCAATGCCGTCAATATATGCATTTTCAAGTGTTTCCAGTGTAACGATAGCAGCTTCATACTTATCTGCCATAGTTGTAATACCTGCGGCAGGTGTAAATGCGGTTCCAGATGCAACTGCTTCTCTAAAGAAAGCTCTGTCCAAGTGTGCCTGCATTCTTACGGTATGATTAGATGCTCTTTTGGAAACAAGTCCTTCAACACCGAGCAAAGAAGCATCCTTCTGTTCCAGCTCTTCTACAAATTCTTTATCATGATCAATAGCGATAGTGACAGATTTTCCAGAAACATCCGCACCCTTTCCTGCAGTTCTTGCGGAACCGTAGTCCTTAGGTTCTGCGTTCTGGAATCTCTTAGCTTCTACAGTTCCAGATTCCGGGTTTCCAGACAGATCTGTATTTTTCATTGTGCTAGAAAGTGTTCCTTTCTGGACATTTTCAATAACACCGTCATAGGTTTCGGAAAGAAGCATCTTTCCTTCATCTTCGAGCAGTACGGAGAGAGATTCAATTCTAGGCATAGTCTAATTCCTTTCTACCAAATCAATGGACGATCCTTAGGTTCATCCTTTTTAGATTCAGGTTCATCAATTTTTCTCGTTTTGTTTGCAAATTTAGGTTTTTTACCAGATTCTGGGTCATCATCGTCTTCGACGACAAAAGCTCCAGCATCCTGCTGCTTGTACTTTTCCACGAAATCTTTGAATCCAAGCACTTCTTCATCTTTCATCGATAATTTGTTATCCATCAAATCACGAAGAAAAGATTTTTTAGCACTGTTGGAACTAAATTTCAGTCCAGATGTCAATTCCTTGATAGCGAACTCGTATTTCTGGTCATCTAGCTGCTTTGTATACTTCTTCTGCTGCTCGGAATAATCATTCTGTAGTGTTTTCAGCTTTTCTGTGAGATCTTCTAACTTCTCAGTGTCTTTTCCAGCCTCGTCCAACTGCTTTTGAACATCTGCTAGATCCGCATCCCTCTTTTCCAAATCTTCCTCAAGTTTGGTTTTTGCCGTCTCCGCAGAAGATAATTTCTCTTTAATTCCATCAACTTCTTTGATGGTCTTGTAATTAGAATTTAATTCTTTTTCAAAAGATTCTTTCTTATCTTCCGGGATATCAATTCCAAATTGTTTCAAAATTTCGTAGATATTTTTCATTAAAAACCTCCTAAAATATCTTATATAGCGTATTTTCTACGCTTTGGAAATCATTTTGTATACTTATTATATATTAGTTTTCCACATTATACAAGTATTTTGTGTAAAACTATGTTGAAAAACTTAAAATTAAATAAAAGTTATCCACAACCTGTGGATAACTTTGTTAAAAACTATTTATAATCGGGCACATATGCCTTATCAAATCTTTCTTTAAGTCCTGATTTTTTAGCTATATTTTTATAACTTTGTTTCATTATTTTGAGTTTTTCCTTTTCGGCACCACAATCCAACCCCGCCGCTTCTAATCCTATTATTTTTTCTTTCTCATATCTCATTCTTGTTTCCAGGTTTCTCATCGCTTGTGTGCATTCGTATCTTGTTCTCTCTTTTCCATTAATTTCTATCACCTCATTAGAATAATCTTCCATCTGTTGGATTTCTTCTATAGAATATGGATTTGGTGAAATTCCTATAATGATATAAGAAATATTGTGTTGACAATTCATCGTTCCTATTGGTCTTTTTAATTCGGATTGGAGTTTTTTAAATGATTTCAAGGAATATTGTCGACCTTGATAAGGTAGATGATCCTTAGCGCATAATCCATGTGCATCAATTTGGACTCCGTCTGCACCGAATTCCTTACCCGCCTCATATCGTATACCTTCATTCAATCTTCTAATACCTTCGAGAAGGTTCATTCTTACAGCACTATCTAACCTCCGGCTATTTCCTGTTGGGTATATAATTCTAATGCCTTTGAATATTGTGTCTTTGATTATTCTTCTTGTTACAGATTCATAATCGACCATACCCATGGAAACCTCTTGAATAATCTTATCGATTGCGTTTTGATAATCTTTAGATATTGCTGTTGTGTGTGAAATATTTCTAAATGTAGAAGAGGTTGCAAGTGCTAATGATTTCATGTAATCATTGATCACATTATTTTTTTCAAAAGGCACTTGCAAAATATTTCTAACATCATAATATTTTTTTAAATCTTTATACTCTAGAACTCCGCTTTTTTTAAAAATAAGTTGCAATTCGGCTATTGATTTATTTGTTTCTTTAGCTAGCAAATTATTTATTTCATTTATATTTGCTTGCATTTTCACCATTTCATCTAATCGGTGAATATCTGTTGCTGTCAATTTTCCAATTTCGGAGATATGTTGAGCCATTAGCTCGATATATTTTATATTTATCTCTTCGAATCTGTTTGAAATTATGGAAGAAATTTTTTCTATTTGTTCCGGAGTTAATCTAGACATTATTCATCCTCATTATTTTTTTGATTTTGTTCATCATCGTCGTCATCACCTTCGTTAGATGTGTTGAACATTAGGTCCTGACTTAATTGAATTGCCTCTTCCTGCATTTTTCTAATATTGGATTCCGCCGTTTTTAGATCTTCCCCAGTATACCAAGCTCTCAACTCTGCTTTGGATAAAATTCCATCCTGAACCAATAATCTTTTTTGAGCTAATTCAGTATCGGTATCAGTTAGAATGGAGTCACTCCAATTGATAACAAGCTCAAAGTCTTGCATAGGATGGAGATTATACAATTGCACAAATATTTTAGCGCCATCCACAGCATCTCTCAAGGCCTTTTCTAATGACTCCTGATTTTTCAAAATTGTGGTATATGTATTTTGTCGAAGAATTTTTATTTCTGTCGCTGTTCGAGCATCGCTTTGTACATCCCCCAACGTACCTCTAGCTAACCCACATGCATCTTCAATCTTATGTAAATATGTATTTAGACCTTGAATATAGGAAGAATCTCTTAAAGATGGAGTGAAAGCATGGTAGGTTTCTTCACTTCCAAGGTCCAATTTTCTGTAAATTCTATCCCTACCACTATCCAATCTCTGTTTGAAATATGTATCTTGTGTGCATAAAGCTGTTGAATCTACATCAATTGCAATTTGTCCTGCTTCGTATTCCCAATCTAGTCTAGAAAATTGAATATCTGCTAATTTAATTAAATTTGTTGCTGCATTGAAAACAGAAACTCCTAAAGGAGACTCCATATCAACATTATTGGAAAGTGGGACCTTATAGAATCCATACATAGGTTTTTCAACAGATTCTATGGTAACCTCAGGCTCAATATCTTCCCATCTAGGAACAGAGGTTAAAGGTATTTCATTACCCAGCTCCTGTTCCTCCATGTCATCGATATCCACCACCTTTGCTTTGAAAGCTTTATTTTGAACCGAAACCGTATTATTAGAAAATGTATGTCTTTCTACCTTTGTATACAACTCAGAACCAGAAATAAATTGATCGAGGAAGGCAATATCTGTAATCCTTCCATCATCATCGAAGGCTAAAGGGTAAAAATCCCCTTGCAATACAAAATCAAAATAAATCGAATCATTAGAGAGGTACGGCTTAATAACCATACCTCCCAAAGCCATAGCCTTCTCCAAGTTGATGTCAAGCTCGGAAAAAAGTTGCTCATCAATAATATTTTGCATGTAAGATGCTAAAGAATTTTCTGCGTCATTACCTTGAACCTCTACCTCCAACTCACTGAGAACCATCATTTGGAGCATTTGGCAAATAGATTTCGGGATGCCCATAGATGTTACATCATCATCAACCCAAGGAGCTTTATCTTTGTACATCATTTTCCATTTATTTATTGCATCTGACATTTCATCCGATATTAGAATTTCATCAACATCCGATAATTCTGTTAGATCTGTATATTTTGTCATCCTTCTCAAGGCGTCTTTTATCAATTCTAATAATTTCTTTAGCATTTATTTTACCTGCCTATTTGCTTTCAAGTTCTTTGATACGATCTAAAACCTGTACAACGTCTCTCACTGTGCCATAATTAATTGCGACTTCTTTATACTCTTTCAATTCTTTCAAACTCAAATCTTCAAATTTCATTTGCTTCCTCTACTTCGTTTTGAATTTAACACCTAAATACTTGCAAATTCCCTGTGCAATACCTTTTCCATATTGTTTATATTTTTTACGCATTTTGGATAGGTCGGACTTGATTCCTCCACACTCGAAAATCACAGCAGGGGCATTTGTTGCATTCAGTTCATACAAATCATTTCTTTCTCCAACGCCTCTTGTCCTAATACCGACATTCTTCACCACGTACTGATTCATCAACTTTGCCGCCTTCTTACCTTTTGCGGATGTATACAATGGAATGGTGCCGGAAGGAGCCTTAGAGTAATCACAATGGAGAGCCACATGAAGTGCTACTCCGGAGGCGTTAGATTTCGCAACCTGCTTAATCATGTTGATATTATTATTTGGATAATCTGTTACAACTTTAACTCCGGACTTCTTCAAATAATAAATCGCCCATTTCGCAATCGGCTCCATCAACTTTGCTTCTGTATATGTTTTACCTTTATATTTATAGACGCAACCGCTATCCCAAGAACCATCTGTGGACCTTCCATGTCCAACAAAAAGTGCAACCTTCTTACTCATTATCCGGAACCTCGCTTTCTTTTACTTCGTTAACATCTAAAGCATCAAAATATTCTGCTTCATTATCCGCAGTGTCAAGAGCATACTCTAGTTTGCATTCTGGCAATCCCTTAATGGATGTAAGAATGGACAGAACTCCGGACAATACCGTTGCCGAGAGAACCACCTTCCAATCAACCTCTGTGATCATCGTGGATGTTCCAATCGTTGCCACTGCTGTTTGCGCCATTGTTTTTACCGCTCTCACACCTGCCGCTTTAATCCAAGTTTTATTCATTTTTTACAACTCCTCCTATTTAATTTAAAATTCTTGTCAAATCTTGATATTCTTCATCAGTTAGTTTGCCTAATGTATAAAGAATATCAATTCTCTTAGCTAGTCCGTCTGTTTTTCCAAGTTCAATTAATCTTTTTGCAATTTCGTACATCTTATAAAACCTCCCTTATTCTTTGATACCTAATTCCAATAAAGAAATCCTGCACTCATGATCAATAACTGATTCTAATCCGTCTGATTCTATAAGTTGGGTTCTTTCATCAATAGTTTTATAATTTTCTTTTGTTGTGTGAGATTTTCCCTGCAACTTTGCAACCTCGCATCTTGCAAACTCTCTGGCGGCTAATTCTTCTCTACAATCCTGCGTTGACAAGCTTCCTTCCATTAGTTTAATCGGGATATGATCTGTTAGTTTAAGAAAAGTTTGATACCACAACATGGTTGCAAAATCATCTGGTTCCCCGCTAAAATTCTTGAAATCTTCAAGAGTGTCCATGTCATATTTCTGTGCCAAAATATTTATATTCATAATGATACCTACCCCTTTCATACTAAAGTTGGTTAACCTTGATTGTAACGGTTAGTTTTATTTTTGCTGTCGATGACCCAATATTTCTGCACTTGAATACCATACCTCCGCCACTGTTGTCCTTGACGTAAACCCCATACACATTAATTTGTGAGGCACCTCCGCCATTCTTAGAAGCATTTGAAACATACCAGTCTAAGACTCCTACAACGGTATGAGCAGCTATGGTGGGTCCTTTTACGGTAAATTCTTTAACTCCTCCTGCGGCTATCGATTGATTATCTAAAATTATTTCGGCGTCGCGCATTAGGTTGTCCAACGCCACTCCGGGCCAATCGCTACCAGTCCCACCTTTATCTACCGGTAACGGCTGGATGAATAAATTATTTATTGCATCGGAGGCTTTTGTTGCTCCTGTGCCCCCCTTATCAATAGGAATAACTCTATTTTTTATCTTTTCTATTAGATGCTGTAGACCTGTTTTATCTAAATATGACATTTTTTAAAACTCCTTTAACTTGCAAACATTGTATCAATTTCCGTTGTAGTGATCGATGTTAGATCAGAGGAATTTACCTTCGAGGCAAGTTGTGTTGTAATTGTTCCGGCAAAATTTGCGTCATTACCAAGAGCGTCTGCAAGTTCTTTCAATGTATCCAATGCCTCTGGAGCAGAACCCACCACAGTTTTAATCTTGTTCTGTGCAATCGTTTCAACCTGTGCGGCTGTCTGGAATTCAACGTCATTAGTGAACTGACTAACCTTAGTCGGTCTCCCAGTTACATTTTCCCATGCAACCGCATCAGCTGTTCCTCCTCCTGTTGCACTTAGCACTCCATCACTAATAACAAGTCCATTGCCAACCTTGACACCGCCAAGCACTTCTGCACTTGCTGTTGGCAATGTATAATTATTAGCATTGGTAGCAATTCCTGCCAACTTATTTTTTTCTGGAGTTGTATAATCGTTAGTGGACAAGCCTTTTCCTTTTTCTGTGTCCACTTTTCCTGCAAGTAGTGTTTTAATCTTGCCGACAAGATATGTAACTCCTGCTTTGTCTAGATACTGTACCGCCATGATATTTCTCCTTTTTCTATAGTGAATTAAATAACTTATCTATTTCCTCTAAAGAAATTGATTCTACACCAATTTCCTCAGGTTTATATGAAGGTTTTGCATTTGATTTTGCCCAAAGAGGAACAGTAGGGTCTATTTCATTTTTATCCCCTATGAAAACCTCTCCATTTAATTTAGGTAAATTCTTTAGCTCTTCATAATTATCTGTGCCTTTCTTATCAATATATAATTCAGAATCCGGTGTCATTGAAAGAGAATTTGCAACTTGATTTTTATTTTCCAAAGGAAGTGAATTTCTAATTTCGATTTGGTCTAATTTCAATTCTACCATTAAATAACACCCTCTTTTAGAATGTCTTTCACATCGACTTGAATTTTATTCGTTGCATATGCGACATTAGATTTGGATTTGATTCTAATTTGTAATTCTACTTTGCCTTCAAATAAAGATAATGTTTCCTCCTGTGTTAATGTGCAATATAATACATTCCCAACCAGCTTCACATCTTCCAATGTTTTCTCAATCGTATTTCCAAATTGTCTTAGGGATAGATATAATTTATTTATGTCAATTTCTGAAATTCCCTCAACGGTTAAGACCATTGTCGGTGTCGTTCCTCTATACATTTGGAACCTCCCTTCTAAAACATTGAATCAATTTCAGTCGTTGTGATTGCGTCCTCGATAACATCTAACCTTTGAGCTAATTTTCCTGCGGTTGTTTCGTCTAATGCAGATTCAATCAACTGTTGATAATTATCGTACAATTCTCCTAACTGAGTAACATAAGGGATAGCAGGAACAACCTGTGGACAAATATTATCGATCATTCTAGTATCCCGAATATTAGTAGCTGAAATATAAGTGGCACCTTTTGGAATTGTAATGTCTGCAAGTCCTAACTCATATAGATTATCCTGTTGGGTCAGTTCCGGTGGTTGAGGGTTTTGAGACATTGTTCCGGTCTTAACGTATGCCATAATACTTCGAACATCAACAGAGGTGTTGAAACGTAAAACAACCCTGTCAATTCTAGGCAATGAAGAGTTAGAAGGTTCTAAGGTCAATGTAATATCATTATCATTATACCCAAGAGCGCCTTCAATATGGCATCCTCCTGGTTTGACAACAACTGACATTCCATTGCCCGGAACAACTTGCAGATCATTGTTCGATGTAGACTCAATGAAGATTCCATTTTTATATCTTAGTTTATTGAAATGTCTTTCATCTTCTGCTGTAATCGCCCTATCGTATATAGGGTCTGTTGGTGTTCCTGTATTCTTAGATTCGAATGGATAAGAATAAAAAGCCATTTATTTTCCTTTCTGTTATATGCAATTTGCTTCTTTAAATGTTTTCAAAATCTTAGGGAATTGGATAGCTAGCCAATCCACCATTTCTTCATTAACTGCCCAATATGATTCACATTGCAATCCTGATTCACAAAGGAAAGCATGTATGATTTCATGTCGTTTAACTTTGTTTACAAACATTTTCATATCCCGCAATGAGTTTGGGTCATCCTCTGCATTCATCATATCCCGGATTATTATACTTCGTGTAGAAAAATCACAATATCCATTGCTTGTTTCTAAACACTTATCATCTTCCTCTGGAACTACTTCAATGCTATACTTTTCTCCAAGTACTGTTATTTCTTCCAATCTAACTCTCCTTATTATAACACATATTTATTATGAATACTATAATTATAATCCTTTGCGCTTCCATACGGGTTCCATTGCATAACGTACCATATCAATACTATGATTGTTCTTATCAGGAACATTTGAGGTTGCCTGTCCGTCCGGAGTTAACTCATATTCATACTCATTAAATTCTTTTGCAGTTTCCGGGCATCGCTCAGGGTCAATAACAATTGCGGTTAAAGATTGTAACCACTTGATTCCATATCTAACTGAGTCAGGACCTTTCTGTGCGTCTCTTGCATCCGCACCGTAACTCCTATAATCTGCGGTTGATTTATGTTCAGCTGAATCACATATAATTCTATCGTGTAAATTCACACCCTTTTTTTCTCGAAGATATTTCCATGTATCTCTATTACTTGTCTTCCATGTTCTGTATTCATCAAAGATATATAGAATTTGTTTATGTGAATCAAAGTGCATCTTACCCCAATGAAAAGGATCCGGATACCATCCCCAGTCAATTCCCATGTGGATATGATCAAACCATTTTATTTCCTTGTCATCAATTGTTTCAAGTCTAATATTATCGAAAACATTAGTTCCATCTCCAATAACATCTCCCAAATATTCATGTCGATAACCATCGGGATTAATTTTCTTCATCCACTCTGCATCATCTATAAACTGCTTTCCCAACCATCTTCGTGGAGCTTGTAAGTATGTGGTATGGGAGGTATATGTGTCAGGTTTGTTCTTTTCCGTTTCGATATAAGAGTTAGCCCAATTTGTTCTAGATTTAGGAGGGTTCATAGATTTGAAAACAAAAAACTTATTTCCACCTCTAACAACAGATTGTTGAGTTTTTCTTATTTCTTCTTCACCTAAATATTCATCCAATTCCTCAAACCACAAATATTTGATATATCCAAAAGGAACTTTGATGGACTTCGATTTAGCGGCTTTATCCAAACCTTTGAACAAAATAACTTGTCCGGTTGGTAAATATGTTATTCTTTTAGGGTTAACGGTAAATTTCCATTTATCCGCTATTTTTAATTTTTCAATACACCATTGAATCTGTGCATATACGGAGGTAGCTAATGTATCCCCGACCTTTCTATAACATACTGCATTAGCTTCAGGATCCGCCATTATACCTAAAACAATCTCAAATCCAATAACGGAAGATTTCAAGGATCCTCTTCCTCCTACAAGATTATAATATGTATGTTTGTTCTGTAATATGTCCCAGTGCATTTCGTAGAATGCCGAACCTATACAGTCGGTAAGATTTACCTCCACAGTTTCATCTTGCTTCTTCGTCCCGAACATTTATCACCTTTCTATATTATATACAAATTAGAATTTTTTATTTAAAGAGCTTTAAGTTTTTATCTTTCTTTTGCTATTTGGATATTACTATTTTGAGTTGTTTTTATTTCTCTTGAGTTATTTTTTGAGTTATTTTGAGTTATTTTGCTTTTTTTTGAGTTATTTTTCTGTTATTTGTATATTAT
>ERZ1034626.465-NODE-465-length-29270-cov-6.618552_pt1 | contig 29270 bp, 30 predicted proteins | sample MGYA00520652_ERZ1034626 | MGnify/ENA primary metagenome ERZ1034626 (study PRJEB33766, sample SAMN09781765) | gut metagenome | biome: gut microbiome | host: Homo sapiens | place: Madagascar | study: EMG produced TPA metagenomics assembly of the PRJNA485056 data set... | reverse complement strand
GACTGAAAATCCTCGTGTCTCTGGTTCGATTCCGGAACTAGGCACTTTTAATTGTATAGAGAACATATTGGTATAATTGGAAACGACACATGTGTGCATTACTCACTGATTGTTACGGTTCATTCAGCACCTGAACACCATGCTGTTCAGGTGCGTATGAACATGATGTGGGTGTGAGCAGCCCCCTTTTGCAAAGCAAAACTTTATATGGGGCTGCGAAGTTACTGTTCGCAGGGTAACCTGTGAACAGTAACCACTGATTAACGAACAACACGCGTGTGTTTTTCTATGCTCAAATTTATTTATATTAAAGGAGGGCAAAATTATGCCAAAGAAGAGTAGACTCGAAAATATTTTATTTACACTTGTTATGGCGTTTGTCATGGTGTATGCCATGGTATGCTATAACATCGCAATCGACAAAGGCGGGATGACAAACGAAGTTTTTCTGCTGGCGTTTCATGAAATACCGATTATGTGGCCGATCGCATGTATCCTGGAGTATTTTGTAGTGGAGAAACTGGCAACGATGCTGGCATTTCGTCTGGTAAATCCGAAAGAAGACAAGCCGGTCTTTGTGACACTTGCAATCTGTTCTATGATTGTATGTCTGATGTGTCCGGTAATGAGTCTGATTGCCACAGTTTTGTTTGCACATCCGGGAAATCAGGTAATTGCGGTATGGCTGCAGAAACTTGCTTTAAACTTCCCAATGGCATTATGCTGGCAGATCTTTTTTGGAGGGGTATTTGTAAGAAACTTATTTACATGGGTGAAAAAAGCGATTCATCATAAATAAAATCATCATGAATAAAAAGAGGGTGCGCATAATGCGCACCTTCTTTTTGGGGGTAGGAAAATAATGAAAAATGGTAAAACTGCTTCCGGCACAAAACCGGAAACAAGAATTACTGTGATTAAGTATTAGCCCATAACCACTTCGACAGAGACTTCTGTCTTGCCGGTTGGTAATGGAATCGTATTTCCGTCTACGGCAATGCCATCAACGGTCATGGAAGCAACACCCTTTTCTACGTGTTTTGGGTTACGGACGCTGATGTGATAGGTCACACCACGGAAGTCACGTTTTGCTTCGAAACCATCCAGAGTGGATGGAATACATGGATCGACGGTCAATCCGTTGTAATCCGGACGAATTCCGAGAATATACTGGGAAACGTCCAGGAATGTCCACGCTGCAGTACCGGTCAGCCAGCTGTTCTTGGCTTCTCCAAAGTTTGGAGCATCTTTTCCGGCAATCATCTGCGAATATACATAAGGTTCGGTACGGTGAATTTCGCTGATATCTTCGATATACGCAGGACAGGTTCTTGTATATACCTGCCATGCGCGGTTTCCACGTCCGACAACGGTTTCTGCAATGGAAATCCAAGGATTGTTGTGGCAGAAGATTCCGGCATTTTCTTTATATCCTGGTGGATAAGAGGAAATTTCACCAAGTTCTACATGGTATCTGTGATAAGGTGGCTGAAGAAGTACAATACCGTATTTGGTATCCAGATATTTTTCTACGGATTCCATGGCTTTCAGACAGTTTCCTTCTTTCAGACCGATCTCTGCCATAACGCAGAAGCCTTGTGGCTCGATAAAAATCTTACCGTCTTCACATTCTTTAGAACCAATCTTGTTTTTGTAATGATCGTATGCACGCAGGAACCATTCTCCGTCCCAGCCGGCATTAAGAACTGTTTTTTCCATTTCCGCAATGGCATCTTCTGCAAGTTTTGCCTCGTCTTCAAGTCCTCTGTGACGGCAGATCTCTACATAATCTTTACCGTAACGGACAAACATACCGGCAATGAAAACAGACTCTGCATTTGGTCCTTCGGATGGACCGAATGTCTGGAAGGATTCTCCCGGTTCTGTGGAGAAGCAGTTTAAGTTCAGGCAGTCATTCCAGTCTGCACGGCCGATCAGCGGAAGTTTATGCGGTCCGAGATGATCGATGGTGTAGTGGAAGGAACGGCGTAAATGCTCCATAAAATCAGTTGCCTTGGAAGGATCACTGTCATACGGCGTTTTTTCATCCAGGATGGTGTAATCCCCGGTTTCTTTGATGTATGCTGCGGTACCTGCAATCAGCCAGAGCGGATCATCGTTGAAACCGCTTCCGATATCAGAATTACCTTTCTTGGTCAGAGGCTGATACTGATGATATGCACTTCCGTCTTCAAACTGTGTTGCTGCAATATCCAGAATACGCTCTCTTGCGCGGTCAGGAATCAGATGTACGAAACCAAGCAGATCCTGACAGGAATCACGGAATCCCATGCCTCGTCCGATACCGGATTCGAAGTAGGAAGCAGAACGGCTCATATTAAATGTGACCATACACTGATACTGATGCCAGATGTTTACCATACGATCCAGTTTTTCCTCGGAAGAGGATACCGTAAAGTGAGAAAGCAGTTCATCCCAGTATTTTTTCAGTTCAGCCAGTGCTGCTTCTGATTTTTCTTTGGTATCAAATTCTTTCATCAGAGCTTCCGCACGTGTGCGGTTAATCTTTCCATCTTCGGCGCGTCCGATCCATTTTTCTTCAACAGGATTCTCTATGTATGCCAGAATAAATACGAAAGTTTTGGATTCGCCGGGAGCAAGAGACACTTTCAGATGATGGGAGCCTACCGGAGCCCATCCGCTGGCAATGGAGTTTTTGGACTGTGCGGATACAACAACTTCAGGAGCAGAGTTTTCTCCGTATGCTCCAAGGAAGGAATCGCGGTCAGTATCAAATCCGTCTACCGGGGCATTCACTGCATACAGTGCATAGTGATTACGACGCTCACGGTATTCGGTCTTATGATAAATTGCAGATCCATGAACTTCTACTTCACCGGTAGAGAAATTACGCTGGAAGTTGGTCATGTCGTCCATTGCATTCCATAAACAGAATTCTACATAAGAAAAGACAGAAAAATCTTTCGTCTCTTTACTGTTATTGGTAAGGGTCAGCTGATTGATCTCACAGTTCTTTCCAACCGGAACAAATGCGGTCAGCTCTGCCTGCAGATCATTTTTGCTGCTCCGGAATGTGGAGTAGCCCATACCGTGATGACACTCATAAGCGTCCAGATCGGTCTTGGCTGGCATCCATCCGGGATTCCAGATGGTATCGCCCTCTTTAATATAGTAGTAATGTCCATTGCTGTCGAAAGGAACATTGTTATAACGGTATCTCGTCAGACGAAGAAGCTTTGCATCTTTATAGAAGCTATAGCCACCGCAGGTATTGGAGATCAGAGAAAAAAAATTCTCAGAACCCAGATAGTTGATCCATGGGAGTGGTGTCTTAGGAGAGGTAATAACATATTCTTTGTTCGCATCATCGAAATATCCAAATTTCATGTGTGTATCCTCCATATAAAATTATTTACTTGTGACATAGTAGATGAAAGTGGAAAGAAGCATTTGGTGGAGTAATCAATCCATCGTGCTTGTTTTAAATGCCACTTATCTATGAGAGCGAAAACGTTTAAGTACTCTCTTTTATAAATAGAGTATAGTCTCTGAAATTTAAAAAATCAACACAAAATGGCTTAAAACAGGCAAATACGGCAACTTGAACAAAAACGAAAACAAAAAATATAAGAAAGCAACAAATGCATGCGCAACATTAAAAAACCAAAAAATTGCGTAAACGTATAAGAATAAAACAGCGTGCGCATGCACGGACACAAAATACACATGCAATCTGCACAAAACAGTCAAGAATAAAGTGTTTAAATTGACGAAATGACAAAAAAGTATTGCATTTACCGGCATATGGGGGTATATTAAAGCTACGAAAACGATTAAGAAAGTTTTCCGAAACATTGGAGGAACGATATGGTATCTTTAAAAACAATTGCCGAACGATGTGGTGTCTCTACTGCGACTGTAAGCAAAGCACTGAATGATCATAAAGATATCAGCGAAGAGACAAAAAACCGGGTAAAGCAAACGGCGCAGACACTTGGATATTTTCCGAATGCAGCGGCCAGAGCACTTAAGACGAACCGTTCATATAATATCGGGGTACTCTTCGAGGAGGAAGCTGGAAGAGGTCTGACTCATGAATATTTCTCCGGTGTGCTGAACGGACTTAAGATTCAGGCAGAAAAGTTAGGATATGATATTACATTTATCAACACCTGCTTTGAAAACCGGAAGATGTCCTATTATGAACATTGCCGGTACCGGAATTTTGAGGGAGTCGTAATTGTATGTGCCAATTTTGACGACCCGGATGTGACCGAGCTGATGAACAGTGAAATACCTGTAGTTACGATTGATTATGTGCATCATAACTGCACCGCAGTTACTTCCAACAACATACAGGGTATGGAAGATCTGGTAAAGTACATATACAGTCAGGGACACAGAAAAATTGCATATATTCATGGACAGGAAGGTTCCAGTGTTACAAGGGACCGGCTGGCAAGCTTTTATCGGACGATTGATGAGCTTGGACTTGAAATTCCCGATACATACGTCCGGACAGCCGATTATCTTGAAACCAAAGGGGCAGCAAAACAGACAAGGGAACTGTTGAACTTAGAGGCTCCACCGACCTGTATCATTTATCCGGATGATACTTCTTTAATAGGAGGAAGAAATGTCATTATTGAAATGGGACTTCGAATTCCGAGAGACATTTCGGTAGCCGGATATGACGGGACGATGATCTCACAGCTTTTATATCCAAAACTTACAACAATTCGCCAGAATACAGAAATGATTGGAAGCGAAGCAGCAAAAAGGCTCATCGGAACCATTGAAAAACCGAGAACAACTCTCGTTGAGAGAGTCGTTATAGAAGGAAGTTTAGTTCCGGGACAATCCGTAGGGGCAATTCAACCGAAGGAATAAACCGGCAGGTTTCTTTTCACAACAAACAGACCGTAAGGTCAACAATATGAAGGAGGGTTTTATATGAAAAAGAAAGTCGTAAGTGCACTGCTGTGCGCAACAATGGTAGCAACAATGTTTGCCGGATGTGGAAGTAAGAACGACAGTAACACATCGGACAAAAATACGGGAGATACTTCGGCAGCAGAAGATACAGCGGATGCAGCCGATGCAGCAAGCAGCAATCTCTCAGATGATGGAAAGGTATTGAATATTTACTGCTGGAACGAGGAGTTCAAGAGCCGTATTACCGCTCATTATCCGGATTATCAGGAAGTAGATGCAACACATGGTAAGATCGGAGATGTAGATGTTGTCTGGAACATTACACCAAACGATGACAATGCTTATCAGAACAATCTGGATGCAACATTATTAAATCAGGCAGATGCTCCGGCAGATGACAAGATTGATCTGTTCCTTGTAGAAGCTGACTATGCATTGAAGTATGTTGATACCGATTACACGGTGCCAGTTAAGGATCTTGGAATTACTGATGATGATCTGTCCAAGCAGTATCAGTACACAAAGGATATTGTTACGGATTCTAAGGGAGTGTTAAAAGGCCTTTCATGGCAGGGCTGCCCGGGTGTTCTTTTCTATAACAGAGATGCAGCAAAAGAAGTTCTTGGAACAGATGATCCGGATAAGGTTCAGGAAAGTGTAAAGGACTGGGATGCATATAACGATACCGCAAAGAAAATGAAAGATGCCGGTTACAAGATGACCGCTTCTGCAAACGATACTTACCGTGTATACTCCAACAATGTAACATCCAAGTGGGTAGACGGAAACAAGATCAGCATTGATGACAATATTATGAAATGGGTAGATGATTCCAAGGCTCAGGTAGATGCAGGAGAGACAGGTACATGTGATCTCTGGTCAGATGACTGGTCAAAAGGCTTCTATCCACAGGGTAAAGTATTCTGCTACTTTGGACCTGCATGGTTAGTAAACTTCTCTATGGCAGCTGATACAGAAGGATCTATCGGTTACAACGGCGGATGGGGCGCAGCTCAGGGACCGCAGGGCTTCTTCTGGGGTGGTACATGGATTTGTGCAGCTCAGGGAACAGACAATGCAAGCCTTGTAAAAGACATTATGTTAAAGATGACAACCGATGACGATATTATGAAAGATATCGTAGTTGATGATGATGATTTCGTAAACAACAGCACAGTTATGAACGGAATGGCAGATGGATCAATTAAGGTAAAAGACAATAAAGAATACAGCAGCAAGATTCTTGGTGGTCAGAATCCTCTTCCAATGTACTGTGCAGGTGTTGAGACACTTGATTTAAGCAACCTTTCTTCTTACGATCAGGGATGTAACGAAGAATTCCAGAACGCTATGAAGAACTACTTCGAAGGAAAAGCAAGCAAGGAAGATGCACTTGATCTTTTCTACAAGGCTGTAACTGAGAAGTACCCAGAACTGACATACTAAAGTAGGTGATAAGGCTTGCGCCTTACCAGAAGGAGCAAGCCTTACCACAGGGACCGTGCCTGCCATACAGGAATGGAGGCACGGTCATTTTAACAAAAAATATGTGTAACAAAAACTATATTCATCATAACATACCAGTTGGGAGGTAGGTCTTATGAAAAGTAATAGTGGAGGAAAAGCGGTCAGATATAATAAATGGGGCTACATATTTCTGATTCCATTTATCGTTGTATTTGTAATATTTCAGCTGGTACCGTTAGTAAACACCATTTATAACAGTTTTTTCGAAAATTACATGTCTGGTCTGACACAGGTTGGACCGAGATTTGTTGGATTAGATAACTATAAGGCGTTGTTCAGCAGTGGAGATATCTGGACATATTTTAAGAACACAATGGTTCTCTGGATCATGTGCTTTATACCACAGATTTTCCTCTCCCTTTTATTGGGCGCATGGTTTTCCGATGTCCGTCTGAAATTAAAAGGGTCCAGATTCTTCAAAACAGTTATTTATCTGCCGAACCTGATTATGGCATCTGCATTTTCCATGTTGTTCTTCACTCTCTTTTCAGATGGAGGACCAATCAACTCTTTACTGATGCAGATCGGATTTATCTCAGAACCTTATAAATTTTTATCACACGCAGGAAGTGCCAGAGGCCTGATCGCCATGATGAACTGCCTGATGTGGTTTGGTAATACGACCATTCTTCTGATGGCCGGAATGATGGGAATTGATACTTCTCTATTTGAGGCAGCCGAGGTGGATGGAGCTACTTCCACACAGGTATTTTTCAAGATAACACTTCCACTGCTTCGCCCGATTTTGGTGTATGTAATTATCACATCCCTGATCGGTGGTCTGCAGCTGTTCGATGTACCACAGATTTTGACAAACGGAACCGGTGATCCGATGAGATCTACCATGACCTTGATCATGTATCTGAATAAGCATCTGTTCAGTAAGAACTATGGTATGGCAGGAGCACTGTCCGTTGTACTGTTCATTCTTACTACAGTCTTAAGCCTGATCGTATTTAAGGTTACCGGCAATGACAAGAGAAAGGGGTAATTGATATGGCAAAGACAAATAAAAATGACACCCAGAAGGGTGTAGGACTTCACGCACGGCGCGTCATCGCCTATGTAGTATTGATTATTATCTCATTTTTCTGTCTGTTCTGGTTTTACATTATGTTTATCAATGCAACCAGATCAAACGGACAGTTACAATCCGGATTTACCGCGATTCCAAGTACGAACCTGTTAAAAAACTGGAACAATCTGGTACATGGAACGCTTCCAATCTGGTATGGAATGTTCAACAGTCTGATCATCGCCGCCTGCTCAGCAGTGCTTTGTACATATTTCTCAACCATGACCGCATATGCGATCCATGCGTATGAGTTTAGGATGAAACGATTTATTTATCCATTCATCCTGATGATCATGATGATTCCGACACAGGTTACCGCACTTGGATTTATCAAGCTGGTAACAAAGATGGGACTGATGGATTCCTTTATTCCACTCATTGTTCCAACGATTGCTTCTCCGGTTGTATTCTTCTACATGAAGCAGTACATGGAGAGTGCACTTCCGTTATCTTTGATTGAGGCAGCACGAATTGATGGTTCCGGTGAGTTCCGTACCTTCAATAGTATCGTACTTCCGCTTATGAAACCGGCGATTGCTGTACAGGCAATTTTCACATTCGTCAGCAGTTGGAACAATTACTTCACACCGGCACTGATTCTGCATGATGATAAAAAGAAAACACTTCCAATTCTGATTGCACAGCTTCGTGCAGCAGACTGGCTGAAGTTTGATATGGGCCAGGTATATGTGATGATTACATTCTCGATCCTGCCGGTTATCGTTGTATATCTGATTCTTTCCAAGCATATCGTTCAGGGTATTGCACTGGGAAGTGTCAAGGGATAATGTGAAATATAACGTTAAAAACTGCAGTTGATGCTGTACTACAAAAAGGAGTTGCCTTTTGCGGGGCAACTCCTTTTTTAGTGAAGAATGATTGATATCCGGTGTCGGGACGTCAGATGGACAAATGATAGATCTGCATCCAGGTGTTGATCTGGATAAAGTAAGCAATGAGCTGCGGACCTGCCATCAACTGGCCGAACCATGGTTTGCCGAGTTCCTTTGGTGCGGCAAGGAAAGCTTCTGTTTTGGAACGGTCCAGAAGCGGCAGTACCGGAGAATTCGGATCGCTTAGGATTTCCCGCATGCGCCTGATCAGCATCTGTTCGTAGGCCGGATGGTATGTCTTTGGATACGGGCTTTTTTTGCGCCAGAGCAGTTCCCGTGGCAGCAGATCGGCACAGGCATCCCGCAACAGGGATTTTTCGACTCCATTCCGATATTTCATCTGCCACGGCACATTGAAAACATATTCCATGATCCGGTGATCGGCAAATGGGACACGGGCTTCCAGGGAAGAGTACATGCTGGTGCGATCCATGCGGTCGAGCAGGGTCTGCATGAACCATTTGATATTCAGATAGCCAATGTCACGACGGCGGGCTTCCTCAGGGGATTCGCCATCCAGATGCGGAACGTGGGAGAGTGTTTCCTCATAGCGTGCATGAGAATATTCTGCCAGATCCAGCGTGCGAAGCACGTCATCGGAAAGAATGGAGGTACGTGCAGCAGGATCGGCAGACCACGGAAAACCATCCCGGTTCATAAGTTCCGGTCGGTAAAACCATGGATAGCCGCCGAAAATTTCATCGGCACATTCTCCGGTGAGTGTTACTTTATTATGTTTGGCGACTTCGGAACAAAAATACAAAAGAGAGGCGTCCACATCGGTCATTCCGGGAAGGTCTTTGGCGGTGACCGCATCGGACAGGGCGGCAAAGAGAGCCTCCTGGCTGCACTCTAAATAGGTGTGGGATGTTTTACAATATTGCAGCATCCGGTTGACGTAAGGAAGATCCCGTTCCGGCTGAAAGGCATTGGACTTAAAATATTTCTCGTTTTCAGAGAAGTCAAAAGAAAACGTGTTTAAAATTTTTCCTTCTTTTTGCATATGACGGGCGGCTAATGCAGTGACAATCGAAGAATCAATGCCGCCGGAGAGAAAGGTGCATACCGGAACATCGGACACCATCTGTCGTTCTACAGTGTCACGCACGAGAAAAGAAACGGTCTGTACGGTTTGGGCATAGGAATCTTTATGTTCCCGGCAGGGCAGATCCCAGTAGAGAATGTCGTGCTGTCCGTCCGGACAGAATATATGATAATGTCCCGGCATAACTTCCTTTACGCCTGTGAATACGCCGTTTCCGGAGGTGCGTGCCGGACCGACCGCCAGAATTTCCTGCAGACTGTTTTTGTCAATGGATGGAGTGACATCAGGATGACAAAATAATGCTTTGGGTTCCGATCCAAAAACAAAGGAGCTTCCGGTCTGGGTATAAAACAAAGGCTTTGTGCCGGCACGGTCACGGTAGAGAAGCAGTTCTCTGTTGGTATCGTCCCAGATTGCAAATGCGAAAATTCCATTTAATTTTTCAACAAAATTTTTTCCAAAATGCATATAAGCGCACAGAATGATTTCCGTGTCTGACGTTGTGGTAAAGCGATATCCGGCTGCCTGCAGTTCGGGCAGCAGTTCCCGGTGATTATAAATTTCTCCATTGTAAACAATGGAACAGGTTTTCCCGTGGAAAGTACGTGTCATAGGCTGGATACCGCTTTTAAGATCGCGGATGGAAAGGCGCGCATGTGACAGCCCCACATGTGGCTGCAGATCAATCATCGCCTGATCCGGACCGCGGTGCTTTAAAGTTTCGTGCATTTGTACAAGGATCGTTTCCCAGAAGGATTTTTTGTCATAGTAGTTCAATGAAAAATCGCAAAAGCCTGAAATTCCACACATAATTTGTCTCCTTACCGTTGGGCTGCGGCTCTAAAAGCAGCCATCTTAGTTTTAGTCTATGCAGAAATTTCTATACAAATGCAAAAAAGAGGGGTATGATGAGTACAAAATACAAGAAAAAGAGGAAGAATTATGTTGAAACTGGAACAGGGAAGACCCGCGGATACGTCAGGAAGACAGGAAAAGGAGATCCGTGTGTATGATTTTTTAGATAAACTTGGCGTTATATATGACAGGGTAGATCATGAAGCCCTGATGACGATGGAAGCATGTGAGGAGGCAGACCGCGTGCTGGAAGCTACCATATGCAAGAATCTGTTTTTGTGTACGGCAAATAAAAAAGAATTTTATCTTCTGATGATTGTGGGAGATAAACGGCTGGTAACAAAGGATGTATCAAAAAAGCTTGGTACGAGCCGGCTTTCTTTTGCCAGTGAATCGTATATGGAAGAATACCTCGATATCACACCGGGATCGGTCAGCGTGCTGGGGCTTATGAATGATACGGAAAATCATGTGCAGCTGGTCATTGATGAAGATGTTTTAAAGGGAGAATATGTGGGATGCCATCCGTGTATTAATACGTCCAGCCTGCGTGTGCGCACTGCAGATCTGATGGAAAAAATCATTCCTGCAATGCATCACGAGGCGAAGATCATTCAGATTTAGCCGGCTTCTTTTTGCGCTGGCGCAGTTCCCGGAAAAAAGCAGAAAGCATGGAAGAACAGGTCTCTTCAAGAACACCTCTGGTAATTTCCACCTGATGGTTAAATTGCTGCATTTGCAGAAGGTTCAGGACAGATCCCGCACATCCGGCTTTGGGATTCATGGAACCGATGATTACCCGCCGCATACGGGATTGTACAATTGCACCGGCACACATCTGGCATGGCTCCAGCGTAACGTAGAGGTCACAGTCCTCAAGCCGCCAGTCACCTGTTTTTTTACTTGCTTTGCGGATGGCAGACAGTTCTGCATGGGCAAGCGTATTTTTATCAATGTTGCGCCGGTTATATCCTCTTGCGATGATTTTACCGTTTTGGACAATCACACATCCAATCGGGACTTCATCGATCGCATAGGCTTTTTTCGCCTGTTTTAAGGCTTCTTTCATAAATTTTTCATCATCAGTCATAGACATTCTTCCTTGAAATCGTTATGATAATTATGGGGATAAGTAACCTTTTAATTACAGTATAATACTATACCATAGAAATCATATGGAAGGAAGAAGTATGTTATTTGCATATGAGACAGAACGTCTTCTTTTAAAAATAATAAAGCCGGATCAGGCAGATGCGGTACTGGATTTTTATATGCGGGATAAAGAACTGTTTGAAAAATTTGAGCCGGACCGGATGCCGAATTTTTATACCCGCCAGTTCCAGAGACAGATGCTCCTGTTTGAGTATAACATGGCAGTACAGGGAACACTGTTCCGGTTTTATGTATATGAGAAAGAGCATCCGGACCGTATCATAGGGACGGTATGCGTACATCATATTACGCGTGGATTTTCTGAACAGTGTGAGGTTGGATATAAGTTTTCCAGCGCATATCATCATCGCGGATACGCAACGGAATCGCTGCGTTTTATTATGGATCTGGTGTTCCGGGATTTAAAACTTCACCGTGCCATGGCATGGGCACTTCCGGATAATACGGCAAGTATCCGGCTGCTTGAACGGGTGGGGTTCGTGTACGAAGGCATCTGCCATGATTATATGATGCTCAATCAAAAGTGGCGGGATCATGCGCAGTTTTGCATGATTAATCCTGATTAAGCGGACACATCCAGTATCCGAAAACTCCGGTCATGTCTTTGGAGTCTGAGGATACTGCGGCTGCTGCCTCAAATTCCGGGAAACCAAAGAGCATTGCCATCATACGTTCCGGCTGCTCATAGATTCCCGGAATTCCAAGAAACTGTTGTTTTTCTCCATTCATTTCCAGCGTTTTCAACATGAGATAGTGATAATTGAAAAAACCGTGCAGAAGAAAACGGTTGTTGCACAGATTCCAGTTGCTTTTTGGAAGCTTTCGGATATCCTGAATTTCTACTTTCTGATAAGAGGCTTGTGGCTGCCGGACTGCTTCTGGTTGAGGGATTGTTTTCGGCTGTTGGATCGTTTCCGGTCGAGGAGTGGTTTCGGGCTGCCGGATGGGTTCCGGTTCTGGCATGGCTTGTGACTGTCGGACGGGTACCGGTTCTGGCATGGCTTGCGGCTGACGGAATCGCTCTGGTTCGGTTGTAGATTGCGTCTGTATGACCGGCTCTGTCTGTGCCTGAGCGGCAGGCGGTACCGCTTCTTTTTCCTGAAAGATTAAAAATTCTCCCCGGAGTGCCTCCGGAACCGGAGCGGAAGAAAGGCATCCGGTCAGAAACCTTCCGTTGCCACAGGCAATGGTCAGGGTCTGTGCCTGATGCACGTCAAAACCACTGTTTCCGATCCGATTATTTTCACAGGTAAAGCTGCAGGTTCCCATACCCTGCGTGAGCAATAATTCGGTAACAGGTATAGCCTGCAGACCATTTTCATATACTGTCAGATAGACCGGACATTTTCCCTTGAAACGGTCAAACCCCCGGATCTGAAGTTCCATACGGCAGCTGTTTTCGCGCAGATCGGTGCGGATGAACCCGGTATTTCGTCCGCGGTTTCCCTGTTCATATTCATAAATATAAGTAATAAATCGTCTCAATTGAAGAATTCTCCTGTTTTGTATTTGATGTCTTGTATAGTTTATGAGCCGGGGAAAAAAATATGTCGTTTATTTTAAAAAAGGATTGACATTTTGGTACTAAAGTATTATTATAATGTCAGTAACAGTTCCTATTATTGTTTTGGACTAATGGAGAAATGAGGAGAGTATTATGATAAAACGAAGTCGTCAGCGGGAGGCGATCCGGCAGTGCCTGACAGGCCGCTATGATCATCCGACTGCGGAAACGGTTTATATGAGTATCAAAGACGAATTTCCAAATATCAGTCTCGGAACTGTTTACCGGAATCTTTCTCTTTTGTCTGATCTGGGGGAGATTCAAAAAATTACTGTCAGTGGAGGCCCGGACAGATTTGACGGAAACCCGGCACCGCATTACCACTTTTCTTGCAGAGAGTGTGGATGTGTGATGGATCTGGACATGCCTTCCCAGGAACAGTTAAATCAGATTGCAGCGGAGCAGTTTGATGGAACAATTGAAAACCATTCCATTTTGTTTTCCGGATTATGCCCGGACTGCAAAAAGAAAAACACCCATTAATTAAATTTATAATAAGGAGGACATTTAAAATGGCAAAGTTTGTATGTACCGTATGTGGTTATGTTTATGAAGGTGAGGCTGCACCGGCAGAGTGCCCGATCTGCCATGCACCGGCAGAGAAGTTCGTAAAGCAGGAGGGTGAAATGACCTGGGCTTCCGAACATGTAGTTGGTGTTGCAAAAGGCGTGAGTGAAGACATTCTTGCAGATCTTCGCGCAAATTTCGAGGGAGAGTGCTCTGAAGTTGGTATGTATCTGGCTATGGCAAGAGTTGCCCACCGTGAGGGATATCCGGAGATCGGAATGTATTATGAAAAAGCTGCTTATGAAGAGGCAGAGCACGCTGCAAAATTTGCAGAACTTCTTGGTGAAGTAGTGACAGATTCTACGAAGAAGAACCTGGAAATGAGAGTAGAAGCTGAGAATGGAGCGACTGCAGGAAAGACAGATCTTGCAAAGAGAGCAAAGGCAGCAAACCTTGATGCAATCCATGATACCGTTCATGAGATGGCAAGAGACGAGGCAAGACACGGAAAAGCGTTTGCCGGTCTGTTAAAGAGATATTTTGGTTAATCTTTAAAATGCATAAAATAAGCATTTCAGAGGATAGATGGTTGTTTAACTGTCTATCCTTTTTTGCTGCAGCAAATCATCTGTTTTCCATGCCCGTTCGGAGGGAAAACTATTGACAGCAAAAGTCGCATGATTATAGAATATAGAAAAGTGTTACTGAAAACAGTGACAAAAAAGAGCAAGGTGGGAGGTTGCAGTTGTGAAGAGATATATAAAGAGATGGATCAGTTTTATACTTTTTATGTGCGTTTTTGTCTGGTATCCCTCAGAGGGAGTGGCTATGGCGGCAGACAGCGATCAGAAAAACATAGACATCGTTGGTACCGCGTCGATGAATACATATGATGTGGCACTCCGTGTTGGAAAAACAAAGCAGCTTGTGTGTAATGGAACGACCGGAAAGATGGTGTGGAAGTCATCCAATCCGAAGGTCGCAACAGTAGATAAAAAAGGTCTGGTAAAAGCAATCAAACCGGGAAAAGCAATGATTTCGGTTTCCGGTGGAAATCTGATCGGCTCTATGACCTGCAAGGTCGGCGTGAGTAAAAAAATTACCGCAAAACAGGCCAGACGTAAGATTATGGCTATGAAAAAGACTTACAAAGAGGGTCTGTCCTGGACAAACGAAAACCGGCAGTATTTCTGGGAAGCCACGAACTGTCAGTGTTATGGATGTATTGCCCTGTGTGGAGAAATCAGTGATAAAGTGTTTGGCAAATATGCACCGGTGGCAAAACACAGCAATTTCAGCAGGATCAAGGCAGGCGATCATATCCGCATCGGAAACGAACATTCCGTTACGGTTCTCCGGAAGAACGGAAATACGCTTACGGTCGTGGAAGGAAACTATAATGCCACCGTTCACTGGGGAAGAAAAATAACAAAAAAGGAATTACAGGAAAGTGGTTTCTATGTGGAAACAAGATATTGACAGAATGCTTTTTTGTATTTGGAAGTCTGATCATTGAGCAGTGCCTCGGTAGATATGGCCTGCAGGGTAGTGGCTGGTATAAAAAATCAAAGAGTGACAAAAAAGTATTTCAGTATATTGAACAACTGAAAAATATTGATATGAACTAAGTAGATTTACAGGATATCATAAAAGTAGAGGCTTCTTTCAATAATGAGTGAGGCTTCTTTTAGTTTTGCTTATGGGTTTGAAGTGTTGGAAATTTGTAGACATTTTCTTATCGTAAAGCTATAATATTAAAATCATATAGAACAGATAGACATTGATTTTAGGAAGCGATACAAATGAAAAAGCTAAAAAAGAGATTCATTGTTCCGGCAGTGGTATTTATATTGGGCATGTGCGCGTTAATCGGTACGATATATGTAGTCGGTGAGGGTCAGGAGCAGCAGAACAGGACAAAAGCGAAGCTCAATGCGATGACATATACGGAGCGTATAAATGGCGAGCTTATGGAGGGAATAGGAGTTACCGATACCTTAAAGCAGGTTGTCATAAGTGGTGATGGAAATATAAATAAGTTTTATGATATTGCAGCAAATATGATGGACGATTCGATTCAGAGTATACAGATAGCACCGAATGGAGTTGTGAATGAAATATATCCAGAGGATGTGAATGAATCCGGCAAGATAGATCTGATAAATGATAGTGACAGGGGAGAGATTTCGCGCTATGCGAGGGATAATGACACTGTAATTATGCAGGGACCATTGGAGCTGAAGCAGGGCGGATATGGTATAGCAGTGCGCAATCCGGTTTATTTGGAGGATGAAAATGGTAAAAAGAGCTTTTGGGGCTTCACAATTGTTATACTGAAGGTTCCGGAAATTTTTTCTGATTCTGTAGAGGCTCTTTCCAATTTTGGATATAAGTACAGTCTGCAGAAGTGTGCTTCGCCGTGGGATGATACGTATGAGTGGGTTTACGGTTCAAAGAAAGAGTTGAACGATCCGGTGATATATGACTTTGACGTGTATGGAGGCAAGTGGAGGCTTGAGATTTTACCCAAGAGTGGGTTTTACAATAATAACTACCTGATATACATGTTTATTGGAGGTGTAATTATAGTCCTGCTTTTGACAGGGCTTACAGCAGCGTTGATTGCAATCAATGAGAACAGGAAGAATTTCAAGAGACTTGCTGTGACTGATGCACTGACCGGTATCTACAACAGGCTCGGCTTTGATGAGCAGGTTGAGCAATATATGAGACAGAACCCGCAAAAGCACTGTGTTATGGCGATGCTTGATATTGATGATTTCAAGCTGGTAAACGACATGTATGGACATGCAGCGGGGGATGGTGTACTTAAGAAGCTTGCAGAGAGCATGAAGCAATATTTTTCAAAGGATGCCATACTCGGCAGAAACGGAGGCGATGAGTTTAGCATATTCATGCCGGATTGCACTGCCGTGGAGGTTAAGCCTTTCCTTAAGAAGTTTACAGAAGAAACCAGGAAATTTTATTGTAAAGGTGAAGAACGTGCATTTACCATTTCACTGGGCTTTGCGGAGTACCCTGTTTTTGCTGATGACCGTTCACAGCTTATGCGGTGTGCGGACATGGCACTTTATAAGGTGAAAATGCGTGGGAAGAACGGCTGCATGGCATATCGTGAGGGGGAGCAAGTAAAGAGCCGCGCAAAGCTTGGTTTTGCAGTGAAGGATATTATTGATAATTTGCCGGGAGCTTTCATTGTTTACAGAGCAGATAAAGAAAATGATGAGATTCTGCTTGCAAACAGTGAGCTGCTTCGGCTTACAGGCTGTAAAAATATGGACGAGCTGCTTGCATATACAGGTAAGAGCTTCTGCAATCTGATACGCCCGGATGAACAGGAAAGCTGTCAAAAAAGCATATGGTCGCAGATTAACGGAGGACACTCAAATGATTATATTTTCTTTCATATGCAAAAAGCAGACGGTAAATATATTTCAGTGCTCGACCATGGCAGGATAGTGGATTCAGTGTACAATGGCAGAGTATTTTATGTGATGATTATGGACTTAAAGTCACTGCAGAGGCACTATGGAAACCGCCTGGAGCTGGTGGAGAAGTAGAAAAAAGCAGATTGTGAACACATGCGTTCACAATCTGCTTTTTTAATATTACAGTTTACGTCCAATATCAGCAAAATAATATTACCATCTATTTTAAAGATGGTAAAAAATCAATTTGCACTGTGACAAATCCTTACAGTACATGAAAAACAGTTCACCATAACTTTTGTGGTCATTCTGGTTTCTGCGGATCCATTCCAGAATGATATATCGTGTAAATACAATGGTTGTATGGCTTACCATTGCACAGGGAACCGACTTCTTCTGGGAAGGATTAGAACATGGATACTTTGTTATGCGCAAGGATAGAAAAGGACCACGTCAGCTGGATTTCTGGAATCCGCAGATGATTGCCCATGCCAATGAAGTTATCTGTCAGTCTGGAGAAGAGGCGGGGAACAGGAAACCTGCACATTTCTCCCACTGCCTGCAGCATATCATACACAGGACTGGGATGGAGCGGATATGATCGTAAATCAGATTTATCCGGTGGAAGAGAAACAGCACGTGAGTGTGAATCTGGATCATAAGATTACGGTGGAATATGACCAGCCAATTATGGCTCGTGTATTTCGGGTGATTCTGAAAAAATAGTATTTATTATTTGACTTTTTTCTTTGAAACCAATATATTGACAGAGTAAGTATGATTAGAATCATAACAGACTGAGTGAGGAAGAAATGTACAGAGCAGGAATTGATCTTGGTGGAACCAATATAAAAGCAGGGATTGTTGACGAACAACAGCATATAATTGCAGAAGCATCTGTGCCGACGAATGTAGAGAGACCGTATCAGGACATCATAAGGGATATGGCAGAACTGGTAAAAACGCTTTTGAAGCAGAAAGGTATCGGGGAAACACAGCTGAAGAGTATAGGAATCGGAAGCCCGGGAACGATTGATGCAGTACATGGAGTTGTGTTGTATTCCAATAATTTCGGGTGGGAAAATGTTCCGCTCACAGAGCAGTTAAGACAGTACTTTTCCTGCCCGATTGCAGTTTCCAATGATGCAAACTGTGCGGCTTTGGGTGAAGTAAAAGCCGGCGCGGCGCGGCATGCAAAAAATGCTATTCTGCTGACTCTTGGAACCGGTGTGGGCGGTGGAATTATTCTCGATGGAAAGGTGTTTGAGGGCGCACATGCAGGAGGTGCCGAACTCGGACACACAAGTCTGATATGTGGCGGTGAGCCGTGCACATGCGGACGGAAAGGCTGCGTGGAGGCATATGTATCGGCGACAGCGCTGATCCGCGATGCAAAAAGAGCCGCGCAGCAGTACCCGGAATCCAGCCTGAATGCGATGTGTGAGGGAGACCTTTCGCATATGAATGGAAAAATTCCGTTTGATGCCGCACAGGATGGGGATACAGCAGCAGAAAAAGTAGTAAATGATTATATTTGCTATCTTGGAGAAACCATTACAAATTTTGTCAATATTTTCCGGCCGGATATTGTTTTGTTATCGGGAGGCATCTGCAATCAGGGGAAAAAACTGACAGAGCCTCTTGAAACATATATTCAGGATAAATGCTTTGGCGGCAGCAAGGCGTTTATTCCGGAAGTTGCATGTGCGGTTCTTGGAAATAAGGCGGGAATCATCGGTGCGGCAAATCTGATAAGCGGTAAGGAACGATAAGGAGAATGAGTCATTATGGAAGAAATTTTTGAACAGTTTAAAGATAAGGATGCATTTGATGCCTACTGGAAAGAACATTATGTTCCGCTTACTTATGAGGATGTAAGGGAAGCATACGAGGATTTTGTAAAATCTGCGGATAAGCATATTTTTCTGTCGGATTATGAGGAATCCGGTAATGTCAGCCGGGAGGATTTTATGGACAATCTTTCACAGGCGGCGCAGTTCGCGTTTCAGGATGGATTGACGGAAGCGTTTTATGAGAAGAATCCGGAAGTCTACGAGAATGCATTTGCATTATTTGAGGCGGCACAGATGGAAGGCGGGGATGCGAATATTGCGGCAGCTTTTCATGAAGAGTATCAGCGTTTGTACCATGATTTTTTGTTGGAACTGTTTGATGCACAATATGCAGAATAGACCGGGGAAATATAGGAAATAAAAGAAGGAGGCGCATAATGCGGCCTCCTTTTAAAATTTCATAAATGTGCAGGTTGTATTCTTAAAACAGAATAAAGGAGCACTTGTTATGAGAATTGCGCTATGCGCAAAACAAGTGCGTAGGTTGTATTCTTAAAAACAGAATAAGGAGCATTTGCCATGAAAGTTACGCTACGCGTAAGGCAAATGCGTAGGTCATATTCTGGAAAAGAAGAATATGACATAAACCGAGTATCCCGCTTCGAATCAGAAACAATAGACGTTACCTTTGCAGTTAACTCCCCCCAGGCACCCTCACGTCACATGAGAGCTTTCGCTTAGGGCTGCTGTATTCCTACCCTGACCCGGTTCACGAATTCCCATTGCGCAAGACCCAGACGTCAACGCCACTTGCGAAGGGCAGCTCCACCGCCCTGACCCTCTGCGGGATATCACCCCAACTATAGCGGATTGTTGGTACAAGGTACCGCTACCACCCCGGCTACTCGGAGATTTAAGTATAATTCATATCAGAGGCTCTTGTCAAGCAAAACTGCCCGCATCTGTAAATTTAAAAAAAAGCTAAAGTATCTGCCAAACGAACCGATAAACAATGTATAGAGATGCAAGAACAAATGCATTTCGGAAGCTTATTTCAAGGAAGAAAGGAGATGCTGAGCATGCGTATAGATGCATATAACCAGGTAGCACAGTTATACGGTATACAAAAGAATTTAAAGACACAGAAGGCGCAGAATGCAGCAGGTCCGAGAGATCAGGTGTCCATTTCACAGGCCGGACGTGATTATCAGGTCGCAAAAAGTGCAGTATCAGAAGCTTCGGATATCAGGGAAGATAAGGTAAGTCAGCTCAAATCAATGATTGATGCGGGAACATATTCCGTTGAGCCTGGCGATTTTGCCAGCAAATTACTTGAAAAGTATAATGCCTGATGCAAAAGGCAGACGAGAGAGGTTTTTGAAGTGGCTAGTTTAGTAGAAGAGCTTGTAACAGTACTGGAAGAAGAAGAAAAGATTTACCAGACATTGATTTCTTATGGAGAAAAAAAGACAGACATCCTGATTCGGGCAGATGTTCCGGAACTGGAAAAACTGACATGTCTGGAACAGCTCGCAAGTGATGATCTGGTGACACACAGCAACCAGCAGGTACAGCTCTTAAAGGATATTGCCAATGTACTCGGACGTACAGAAGAAAAGATGACAGTTACCAGACTGATCACTTTGCTGGAGTCGCAGCCGGATGTACAGAAAAAACTGACCGAAGCGAGAGACCGTCTGCTTGCGGCAGCAGACCGGATGAATCATCTGAATGATCAGAACGTGGCTCTGATTAAACAGGCCATAGAGTTAAACGAATTCGACCTTACGTTGTTCAAGAGTTTGCGGCAGGCCCCTGAGACCGCCAATTATGACAAAACTGCCTGCAATACAGGAAGCTTGCTGGGCAGCAGCGGATTTGACGCAATGAGTTAAGGAGGAACAAAAGAATGGGAAACGGATTCGGAAGCTTATATATTGGGGCATCTGGACTTCAGAATGCCCAGTATGCACTGAATACAACAGCAAACAACCTTGCAAATGTGAATACAACAGGATATGTCCGCCAGCAGGTTCGTTTTGCAGATAAAACTTATAATAAATTAAAGGACCCGAATAAAAATGTGAACATGCAGCAGTATGGGCTGGGTGTATCCATTGGGGATGTGGTTCATGCAAGGGATATTTTCTTAGACAAATCTTATCGGCAGGAGAATGGACGCAAGGGATTTTATACTTCTTTTTATGAAATCACGGATTATGTGCAGGATCTGTTTCAGGAATTAAACGGAGAACAGTTCAAACAGAGTGTCAGTGATCTGCATCAGGCATTTCAGGAACTGGAGCCTAATATGGATAATTCCACACAACAGAATCTGGTACTTGAAAAAGCGGATCTTCTGCTGAGCCGTACGAAGTCATTGTATGATGACATGAAATCGTACCAATCCAATATCAATGAACAAATTAAAGATGATGTTGACCGTGTAAACGAGATCGGAAACCGTATCTATGAACTGAATCTGCAGATTCAGAAAGTAGAAGCTGGCGGACAGGAAACTGCAATGACCCTGCGTGATGAGCGTGACAATCTGCTGGATGAGCTGGGCGGATACGGAAGTGTCTCCATTAAGGAAGATGCGACGGGATTTACGTATGTAGATTTTGAAAGCACACCGTTTATCGATGACAATAAGTGCTATAACATCGGGCTGCAGGAAGATAAAGAAACCGGATTTTACACACCGTACTGGACGCAGCTTTCTGATGTGGACAAGCAGCAGTATGTCCGCGTATTTAAAAAGAACGAAGTGATTTCCACGGATTTAAATACCGATGTGGGAAGTATTAAAGCCAAACTTCTTGCCCGTGGGGACGGATACGGAACGTATCAGGATCTGGAAAGCGAAGAGGCGTATGACCGTATTTCCGGTTGTACCATGATGGAGACAGAAGCACAGGTTTCTGCACTGCTTCACAATATTGTGACAAAAATCAACGATGCATACTGTCCAAATAAGACAGTAGATACGGATGTCACCTATACCGATGCCGATGGGAATCAGGTATCATTAAAGGGAAAGAAAGTTCTGGATGCCGCAAACTGTGCAGTCGGGGAAGACGGACAGCTGCCGCCGAGGGAATTGTTTACCCGTGTGGGAATGGATCGTTATACCAAGGTGACAGGAGATGATGGGAATACCTACTATGTGTACAATGAAGAAGATGAAAATGATTCCACGACACTGTATTCCCTGAACAATATCAGTATCAATAAAGAATTGCGCAAACAGATCACACTGATGCCGTACAAGAATCAGAACGGTACGGATTATCCACTGGGTGAAAAACTGATGAGCCTTTGGAACGACAAGGAAATGACACTGAATCCGTACGATAAAAAGCCGTGTACGTTTGAAGGCTATTATGACAAGCTGATCGGGCAGATCGGAAATGATGGAAACACTTTCCAGTCGGCAAGTGAGACACTGACGGGGGCACTGTCTTCCATCGACAATCAGAGACAGCAGACGATGGGCGTTTCCTCCGATGAGGAACTGACACACATGATCAAATTCCAGTCTGCATATAATGCGTCCAGCCGTTTTATGACGGTAATCAGTCAGATGACAGAACTGATCGTGACAGGATTGAAATAGAGATAAGGAGGCGTAGTTATGCCATCACAGTTTTTTGGATTGAATATCGGGGCAAGTGCGTTGTCGGCATTTCAGACCTCAGTGAATACAGCGGCAAACAACGTTGCAAATGTGCAGACCAAAGGATATACCAGACAGACGGCAAATCTGGCAGCAACCGATCCGATTCGTGTATATACCAGATATGGTAGTGTCGGAACCGGTGTGGAAGTGACTTCCGTGACACAGGAGCGAAATCTCTATTATGATGAAAAATACTGGCAGAGTAATTCAAGCCGGGGATTTTTCGAACAGAAACTGTATTATGTGGATCAGGTCCAGACAATCTTCCGGGATGATGAGCAATCGCAGAAAGGCTTTTCCAGTATTTTTTCCCAGATGTTTAAGGATCTGGATACCTTAAAGACACAGGGAGAAGTGAAAGCCGTCCGCAATCAGTTTATTCATCAGGCACAGAGCCTTTGCACTTATTTTAATGCTTTGTCCAAGAGCCTGACAGATATTCAGGAAGATACCAATGAAGAGATCAAGGCTTCTGTGGATAATATTAATTCCATTGCAGAGAAAATTTCAGTGTTAAACAAGCAGATTAACAACATTGAAGTGCGTGGTGGGCATGCAAATGAGTTGCGCGACCAACGCGCGAATCTGATTGATGAGCTTTCAGGGATTGCAGATGTAGAGACGAAAGAATTCGAGGTGACAAACTCCAACGGACAAAACTTAGGAGGAACCAATTACCGCGTATATATCAACGGACAGACACTTGTAGACGGAAACGATTACCGGACATTAAAATGCACCTCTTCAAAGTATCTGAACAATCAGATGGATGCCGAGGGCATGTATGCCATTACCTGGGAAGATACCGGAATGGAATTTAATGCCAAAGGTGCCAGTGCCAACGGAAGCCTCAAGGCATTGTTTATGATCCGTGACGGAAATAACAATGAAAATATGAAGGGAACGGTCTCGGATGCAGATCTGTCTTCTATTACGATAAAGATTCCGGATACAAAAGTGAATGAACTTTCACTGGCGAATAAAGGCCGGATTATGGTAAATAATAAGTTTTATTACTATGATGGATGGACTGCAAAAGTCGGTGAAAACGGGGTAAACAGTGTAACATTTAAGCTTGCCCCGGAATCGCAGATGGCAGATCAGGCAGAAGCTGACCGTGTCAAGGGAGACGGGCAGAGCAATTATCTGACAACTGGTTCTTCCATGGATGCAATGGGAATTCCATATTATCAGAATCAGATCAATGAGTTCCTGCGTAATTTTACCCAGGCATTCAATGATATTGAAAAACAGGGTGTTACATTAGATGGCGATAAAATGGGAGCATTTTTTGTGGGAACTTCCCCAACCGGAAACACGTTTGGTGCAGATGCGTGGGATGCGAAAGTACAGGCGGCAAAGAAAGACGGATGGACGACGGATATTGAACTGTCATCCGACGGGGACAGCTATTATCAGTTTACAGCGACAACCCTTGCAGTAAACAGCAAATCATTAAAGGATCCCAACTACTTTGCAACGTCAACCCAGATTACACAGGGGGAGGCGAAATACGATACCGTTGAGGATCTTTTGAAGCTGCAGAAGGATGTGCGGATGTTCCGCGGGGATTCTGCGGAGACGTTTCTCGAAACACTGATTTCAGATGTGACGGTTGACGTGAACAAGACAACAACAAGTTCCAATAATTATTCGAACCTGTCTACCGCGATCGCGACACAGCGTACCTCGGTATCCGGTGTGGATGAAGACGAGGAAGCGATGAACCTGATCAAATTCCAGAATGCATACAATCTGGCATCTAAGGTGATTTCTGTGATGTCTGAGATGTATGACAAACTGATCAATGAGACCGGGGTGGTATGATGCCTGCGGACGAAACCGTGTGAGCTGACAGCATAAAACTTAGGAGGGAGATCCTATGAGAGTTACCAATAATATGATCACAAGCAATACAAAGAGCAATATCAATGCAAATAAGGTGCTTGTGGATAAATATAATACCCAGATGACAACGCAGAAGAAGATCAATAAACCATCGGAGGATCCGGTCATTGCGATCCGCTCCCTGCGTATGCAGACCAGTTTATCCCACATTGACCAGTATCTGAACAATAACATTTCGGATGCCAATTCCTGGCTGGATGTGACGGATACGGCACTGGGAAATATGAAAACAATCCTGACGGACATTCGCTCATTGTGTGTCAAAGGGGCAACGGATACCTTAAAAGAAGATGACCGTAAAACGATTCTGAATCAGCTGAAATCTTTAAGTGATCAGATTTATGCAGAAGGAAATGCAGATTTTTCCGGCAGAACGGTATTTACCGGATATCGCACGACCGAGCAGCTGACATTTAAGACAGATGAAGAAACTACATCCTACACGATTGATCAGAAATTATCCTATAAAGATATTTCCGAGGCACGTTACACATACGGAAGCGTAGATGTACCGACGGATGCCACAAACAGTTTTGATGAAACGATTTCCATCGGGGAAAATACCTACGACCGGCTGCGTCTGGCGTATGGAAAGATTAACGGAAAAGATAATTCGGATGGAACGGGAGCCATTGATCCGATTTCCAGTATGAGTTATACGACAGCTGCAGGAAAGAAAGTGGAATTAGACCTTGCACAGGGAAAATTTGTAGATGAAAATGGGGCAGAAACCGGCAAGTTTACCATGTACGAATCCAAGGAGGAGTGGCTTAAGGCGAACAACGGGGAAGCCAAAGTCGAAGACACGGACATGGTATTTATCAAAGATACCGGTGAAATGATTCTCGGAAAAGATTTGTCCAATACATTAAAGAGGGAAAAGGCAGATCTTAGCATCACGTACACCAAAACCGGATTTGATGCTGGAGAGGCACGGCCGGAATATTACTATGACTGTAAGATGAAGACTCCGGATATGCAGAAAGCAGTACAGTATACAAAGGAAGACCAGCCGATCAATTTCGAAATTTCCAGTGGAATCATGCTCGCAGCAAATACACAGGCAAGCGATGTTTTAAGCACTGACATTGGGCGGGACATGACAGAGATGATGACGCTTGTTTCTGCTTCCACACAGGCACATGACAAAGTTTCACAAATTGAAAAGATGATGTCGATGGATAAGTATTCGGATGAAGAGAGCCAGAAGAAACTTCAGACCTATCTGGATGCTGCCAATAAAGAAGCTACCTATGCAGACGATAATCTGTCAAAAACCTACCAGCAGTTTATCTCAAATTTTGACGGATACCTGAATAAAGTAAATGTGGCACATACCAATGTGGGCGGATTGCAGCAGCGCGTGGAGCTGACAAAGACCCGTGTGGAAAACCAGAAAGAGACGGTAGAAGAATTGAAGTCTAACAATGATAACCGTGACATTTCGGATATTATCATTGATTACTATGCTGCTTACAACGCATATACGTCCAGTCTGACAGCTGCATCGAAAGTTGGAAGCCAGACATTACTGAACTATTTATAAAAACGCGGAGCGAAGGAGAAAGACCATGAAGGCTGATTCACGTATTTTTGGAAAAATTGAAATAGAGGATGATAAAATCATCACGTTAGAGAAAGGTATGATCGGTTTTCCGGATCTCAATCATTTTGCACTGATTTATGATGAAGAGAAAGAAAAAAAATACAATTCCATTATGTGGCTGCAGTCGATGGATGATCCGGACATTGCATTTCCGGTTATGATGCCGCATATCGTCAAGGAAGATTACAACCCGAATGTAAGTGAGGAAATGATTGCACCACTCGGAAAGCTGACACCGGAAAACACATATATTCTTGTGACGGTAACGGTTCCGAAAAATATAGAGGATTTTTCCGTAAACCTGAAAGCACCGGTTGTGATCAATATGGACAACCGCAAAGGGGTACAGATGATTGTGGAGGATGATTATCCGGTAAAATACAAAGTATATGATGTGCTTAAGGCAAAGAAAGAAAAGGCGGGTGAATAAGATATGCTGGCATTGACAAGAAAAAAGGGGGAGGCCCTTGTAATCAACAACAATATCGAGATCACCGTACTTGAAATCCGGGGAGACCAGATCAAACTTGGAATTACGGCACCGAAAGATGTTCCGGTATACCGTAAGGAAGTGTATCTTCAGATTCAGAAAGAAAACCAGGAGGCAATCAGCCTTGATGGTATCGAAGCATTAAAAGGAATTCTTGGATAAATCGGAAAAACAATCGGAGGGTGTTAAGTTTTTACTGACACGCTCCGATAATTATTTATAGAATGACAGTAATAGATTGGCTATGCAGCCGGCATAACCGGCGGCGGATGATGGAGACAGGAGGTAATCATCATGGCAATGGAGGCTATTAAAGGTGCAGGAATGACGTATCAGGGAAGTGTGTCATCTGCAGAAAGCCAGCCCAAAACAGATTCTGCGGTAAAAGCAGCAGAGACCGATGCACCTGAAAAGGGCATCGTATCGGAGAATATAAAGCAGGCTGGTGAGGAGAACGTAAACACTTCCCAGGGAGCAGATCAGCGGAATACAAATGCGCAGATCAAAAAAGCCGTGGATGAAGTGAATAAAAAGGCGGTCAACTCGGAAGCAATATTCGGCATCCATGAGGCAACCAATCGTGTGACCATAAAAATTATTGATAAAGATACCAAAAAAGTACTCAAAGAGATCCCACCGGAGAAAACACTGGATATGATTGCAAAGGTGTGGGAACTTGCAGGTCTTATGGTGGATGAAAAAAGATAAAAAAGGGGAGGGAAAATTATGGCAATCAGAATGACGGGCATGGTGTCCGGACTGGATACCGATTCTATCGTAAAAGAACTCGTTTCTGCATACAGTACCAAAAAGGAAAAATACGAAAAAGAGCAGACAAAACTTGGCTGGAAGCAGGAGATCTGGAAAAGTCTGAATAAAGAAGTAAACAGTTTTTATAAGAGTGCTGGTAATCTGCGGTTTGACAGCGGATACAATACCAAAAAGACAACATCGTCCGACAGCACGAAGGCAACCGTCAGTGCGAGCGGAAATGCGACTGTCGGAACACAGAAACTGCATGTGCTTTCTACCGCGCAGTCCGGTTATCTGACGGGGGCTGAGATTAAGACAGCAGCCAACGAGAAAGTTACTACGTCTACAAAACTTTCGGATCTGGGTGTTACAGCAGATGAAATTACCTTTCATGTGGAACCGGCAAATAATTCTGCATCCGGAACCACAAAACAGATCAAAGTAGGAAAAGACAGCACAATCAGTGACGTTGTAAACCAGCTGAAGGATGCGGGACTGAATGCAAATTTTGATGCCGGAAACGGACGCTTTTATCTGAGTTCTTCAGATTCCGGATATGCAACGGATTTTAATATTACTGCGGACAGCAGCGATACAAATTCTACAACATTATTAAATGCACTGGGTTTGGGCAATACGGCAAAGAAGATTGACGGAAGCGATGCGGTTATTGTTTTAAATGGTGTAAAATATACCAGTACAACGAATAATTTTTCTATCAATGGATTATCCATTTCCGTCAATGGAGTGACAGACAAAGTCGATGATCTTAAAAATGTCGATGTCGATGCCTTAGATGACAGCAAGGCAGTTTCTATTTCCACAACGACCGATACACAGGGAATTTATGACAAGATTAAAGACTTCCTGACCAGTTACAACAACATCATCAATAAGATGACGAAACTGTATAACGCAGATTCTGCAAAGAATTACGAGCCATTGACAGATGATGAGAAGTCGCAGATGTCTGATTCGGAAGTAGAAAAGTGGGAGACAAAGATCAAGGACTCCCTGCTTCGCCGTGATTCCAATCTGAGCACGATTATGAATGCCATGACGACTTCCATGACCAAGGCAATTTCCATCAATGGAAAGAATTATTCGCTTTCCAGTTTTGGAATCAGTACACTTGGTTATATGAATGCGGCAGAGAATGAGCAGAATGCTTATCATATTGACGGTGATGAGGATGATGAAAATACATCAGGAAATAAAGATAAGCTGATGGCTGCATTAAGCAGTGATCCGGATACCGTGATTGATTTCATGAAGCAGTTGTCGACCAATCTGTATACGGCAATCGACAAGCAGATGCAGAGTAATTCCCTGCGAAGCAGATACAGCATTTACAATGATAAGGAGATGACTTCCCAGTATACAAGCTATACAAAGACCATTGCAGAGTGGGAGACAAAAATTTCGGATAAAGAAGATTATTATTACAAGAAATTCTCCAAGATGGAGACTGCGCTTTCCAAGTTAAACAGCCAGACAAGTTCTCTTTCAGGTATGTTCAGCAGTTAATCAGTATCATGCAGGGCAATCTTTTGCAAAATAAAATATACAGGAAATAATAGGGGGAATCAGGATGATTCAGAAAAATCCATATGCAGCGTATAACAACAGTAAGATCCAGACGGCAACACCGGCAGAACTGACGCTGTTACTCTATGAGGGAGCTATTAAATTTACAAACATTGCGATTGTTGCAATGGAAAAAAATGATGTGCAGAAAGCACACGATAACATTATGAAGACGGAGAAGATCATCGAGGAATTTCAGGCAACACTCGATCACAAGTATCCGGTAGCCAAGGATTTTGAAGCAGTATATTCATATCTTCTGAAGCGGTTATTTGATGCGAATATCCGGAAAGATCCGGAAATCCTTGAGGAAGTTTTAAGGCATCTCCGTACCATGCGGGATACATGGAAAGAAGTTATGGCAAAGACCGCAAACGGAAACAATATCAAGACAAAGGAACCGGTAGCGTAATGCCGGCAGGAGACAGTATGCCAGATACATATAT
>ERZ1034626.462-NODE-462-length-29325-cov-128.498907_pt1 | contig 29325 bp, 32 predicted proteins | sample MGYA00520652_ERZ1034626 | MGnify/ENA primary metagenome ERZ1034626 (study PRJEB33766, sample SAMN09781765) | gut metagenome | biome: gut microbiome | host: Homo sapiens | place: Madagascar | study: EMG produced TPA metagenomics assembly of the PRJNA485056 data... | reverse complement strand
GGGGGGGGTACTATGAATGCTTTCTAAAAAAGACTGGGTCGTATTAACTATGAAATTATAATACTTGAACACCAATAAAGGAAGCAAAGCAAGAGATGCCCCACAAGCTATCAGATGCTTTTTCCGCTTATCAGTATCACTACGTTCTATAAGCAGGGCAAATTGATACGTGATAAGGGTCACCCCTAAGAGAATAAGCGTATAAGCCATATTGGTTTGAGCATACAAACCATAGGAAACAATAAGCAGCAGAGCATTACTTATTTTACGCTGTCGCTCTGGGAATTTCTCAGACAACAGATACGACAACAGATAGTACCCAATAAAGATTAGCGGGAACAACCAAATAAACTGAAATGAATTAAAAATCATATAAACTCAAAAAAATACTGTTGCAGATAGTATGGTATCTATACTAAATTTATTGTTTTTCTCAATACCACACTATCAAAAATTTTCATTCACTGATATTGCTTCTCTACTCTACTCTTTCGTCATGTTCCAGAGGAACAAGGTATTACCGATGATATATCTTCTCCACATACGCTTAGGTTCCTTGATTAAGCGATAAAGCCATTCCAAACCATGCTCCTGCCACCAAATAGGTGCACGCTCCACGGTGCCAGCAAAGAAGTCAAAGACAGCGCCGATGGTACCCACATGACAATGGATGTTCAACTCATTCCAATGAGAGTACGTCCACTTCTCCTGCTTAGGAGCCGTCATACCGATCCAAAGCAAATCCGGATTGGCAGCATTAATGGCATCAATGATAGCCTTGTTGTCCTCATCCGAGAACTCAGGCTTATAAGGAGGCGAATAAGTCACCACCTTCAGATGAGGATAATCCACGGCAGCACGCTTCACAATCAGGTCGAGTACCTTCTGCGAACTTCCCATAAACATCACTGTACCACCCTTTTTCTCCAGCTTGTTCATTTCGAAGAAAAACAAGTCCCAGCCAGCTATTCTTTCCTTAGGCTGACTCTTAGCCTTAATCCACTTGCACGCCTTCACGATGCTCACTCCATCCGGAATCAGCACATCACCATTAGTCAGAGCATCAGCAAAGAGCTGATCCTTCTTTGCGGTGTTAAAAGAGTGGGCATTTACTGTGTTAATGAGCAATTTGCCCTCTGGTAATGAGGCTAATTCCGCCTTACTACCCAAAATTGTTAATGTTTTTAGTCGAAACATAACTGTATTTGAATTAATTTTGTTATCTTCGCAGCCATAAACAGCGGGTTCCATCAGAATCCCATCATTTCATAAACTAGAAATAACGGTTATGACATACGATATTAATACTATATATACGAAGTATAAGCAGCTTACGAAAAAGCAACGTCAGCAACTCCTTGCGACTCTTCAGTTGCAAGGCATCAATATTGTGAAAATCGAAGCCTACGAATATGCTGATGCCCCAGGCATCAAACATCTGTTTTTCTATTTTGCAGAGGATAGCAGGAAAGCTATTTCCTACTTCATGCTAGATAGCGAAGTTTGGAAAGAGATTTCTAGTCACATCATGGGTTAAATTTAATTATATCCATGAGTATTCTCTCTAACATGCCCCCAATATTACTATAGCTTTTTCCACTAAAGTCATTAAACCTTTTACAACAAAGCCATTAGCTATACCTTTGATAGCATTAAGCCCCATAGTCATTAACTTCTTGTTCCATTTAGGCTTTTGGGTTTCAGCCTTAACTATATCTACAGAATCTTTTAAATTCTGATTTCCAGATTCTTTTACAAGTTTTTCAATATCTTTCAATACAGACAAAAACTCTTTTTGCTCATTAGAATAAGCCACATTACCGATATGACTATTTTCCACACTTACAGCACCAGTAGAAATCGTAGATCCTTCTGTTGCGACAACTGCTGCATTTATATTATTTGTTACCATAATTTGTTTAATAATTTGTTTTGTAGCCATTACATCAAAATTCAGCTCCCAATTCATTTTATCGTTAAGTTCCAAAAAGAATGTCAACAACAACGACTTGAACTTAGAAATAACGGCTTGGATATTATTCATGTTAATATGCTGATTAGCTACTAGTATATAGCCTTCAACATATTTCTCCATATAGTTTTGAACGATATATTGCGGTACAGCTATTGTCAAGTCATTACCATGTTTATCATCTTTCATCATTAATTCTATTTCACTTAATGACTCAAATACGGCCATATGAGTCATACGTTCTCGAATTTTTTCATCTTTAATGTATTCACATGGAAATGGGTAGTTCTTAGCCATACGCCCAAAAGGTTGGGAAATATCAACCTTCACAATACAATTTATCTTTCGATAATCTGGCAAAGGATATTCATCGTCTCCATAGCCATTCAACTCATGCTTTATCCAGGTTGAAAATTCCTCATCCTTTAAATAATGACATATTGTCTGAGTCTTCAGCAGAATGGACTCAATAGACTTGTTTTCTGTCAAATCAGAAATAACACTATCAACTAATGATTTCAAAGTATTCATATTCCTTAGTTTAAAATATACTCATTACATTTTCATCCCAAAAAATAATCTGGTTCATAACGCTTTGGCATACTTTTTGCAAAGTAAATCATGAATCTGTTCCATATATCGAACAGCAGCTAAACTGGATCTGCGGGAGTAACAGGATAACAAACAAAACATATTGATTATGGCTAAAACCTCAGAAAGAGGTAGAAGTGCTATTGATGGTCGATTTGTCTCAAAGGATTACGCAGCAAGTCACCCCCAAACGACTGTTGTGGAGAAAATAAAAGTTGGACCAACAAAGCACAGAAACTAAGTATTCGGGAGTCTTCACCATACGAAGAGACATAAAGCGATGAGGTCTAGAGATTCGCAGAGTTATGAAACAAAATCTACTGCCGGTAATCCATCATTACCGGCTTTTTTATAGTTGTTTCTTATTGTATCCAGTATGACCCTTGATGTACTTAAAAAAGATATATTGAACCAGTCTATTTCCTCTCAGCAGATTTTTCAAACATTGCAGAATTTGCCTTCCCAATCCAGGGTTATTAATAATAACCTCATTTACAGATTTACCAAGATATTTCGTATAAACCTCTTTTAATAACTCTCCATAAGGTTTGAACATCGTATCAATTACAGATTGAGGTATAACATCCTTCTTGGATGCAATATAAATATTACCTTCCTTATATTCTACAGCTACTGCATGAAAATGGTAGAAGCATACATCATATTTCTTTTCACGATAAGAAATAACATGATTTGGCAAAAAATGGTATTCTAGCATGTTCCATTTTGCAACACCAACACCACGATTCTCGATTTCATGAACACCTTCAAATCTATCAGGCATCATATCAAGATAGCGCTGATCACCAAATTTGCCATCTTCATATCTATCATAGCACCAATCCAGACAACTGTTTTTCCACCAAGTCAATGCTTTTAAGCCTTTTTCATCATTTTTGAAATAGCAAAACTGCACACAATACTTACCATATAATTCCGTATCAGCAAAATGTGAAGACAATCCTACCGAAAATGGCTTCAGTTCATCAAATACTACCTTTGGAGACGAGAAAAACATCATGTCAGCATCAACATAAGTCATACTCTCCAGCTGATATTTCGTCAAGAAATAATAAGTAATGTTGGACCCACAGGTCCAACAATACTCGTTTCTTTTTCTTTCAGCCTTCACTTTCTTAATATCATCCGAAAGGAATTCTCCACCTTCATACTCAACAACCATGTGTTTGAAATTTAATGAACAAAGTTTTTTATAACTCGGCTCATCAAATGCCATCACATAAAGTGTAAAATCATCACATACACGTTCTAGCGATAGGTACAGAGCGATTCCTTTATGAATATAATAAGAATCAAATAAGGTACAAAAGTTCATCATGATTACTTGAATGAATTAACTGCATCAACAACAATCTTTGCTTCTTCCTCGCTTATCACCTGATTCATAGGAATAGACAATTCCTGCTGATGAATCTTCTCAGAAATAGGAAGAGAAAGCTGAGGGGTATTCCAGGTTTCTTTAGCATAACACTCCTGGTGATGTGGTGGTATTGGATAATGAATCAATGTCTGAACACCCTGTTCTTTCAAGTACTCCTGCAATTCATCACGGCGTTCGCAGAAGATAGGAAACTGATGATATACATTATTTTCATCATCAATCTTTGCAGGCAATGTAATCAGCGGATTATTGATATGCTCATAATAATAAGATGCCAACTTCTGACGCTGAACATTGTCCTCATCCAAATACTTCAACTTGACATCAAGAACAGCAGCATCCAACTCGCTCATACGGCTGTTGATACCAGCATACTTAAATACATACTTCTTCTGACTACCATAATTTGCCAAAGCACGAATTACTGAAGCAAGTTCCTTATCACTAGTAGTCACAGCACCGGCGTCACCAAAGGCACCTAGATTCTTGCCAGGATAGAAACTGTGAGCACCAGCATCTCCCAAAGCACCAGTCTTCACACCTTTCCATGCACAACCTTGGCTCTGCGCACAATCCTCCATCAACTTCAAGTTATGTTTCTTGCAAATCTCGCCCAGTTTGTCATTGTATGCGACACGACCATAAAGGTGAACAATCATCACGCCCTTTGTTTTAGGAGTGATTGATGCCTCAATCTTATCTATATCAATTTCAAGATTTTCAAATGTTGGCTCAACCAAGATAGGAGTCAAATTGTTCTCTGTAATAGCAAGAATAGTTGCAATATAGGTATTAGCAGGAACGATAATTTCATCGCCATCCTGAAAAATACCCAACTCCTTATAGCCCCGGATTATCAATCGCAAGGCATCCAAACCATTAGCAACAGCTACACACTCATTTGTACCTATATACTGAGCATAATCCTTTTCAAACTGCTTGTTTTCATTACCCTGCAAGAACCAGCCACTTTCAATGACACGATTGGCTGCAGCCTTATACTCATCACCATGCATCATGGTGATAGCCTGTAAATCTAATAACTTTACCATAGTAATCTTATTTATTTTTATTTTTCTGTTTCTGAATATAACTGTTGATAACTTGTAACGAATCGAAGGAATTGGTATCAAACCACTTAAAATCACTACCTAAAACCTGTACCTGCAACTTATTTTTTTCAAAATAAGCTTTATTCAAAGAAGTTACCTCTAAACGCCCACGCTCTGATTTTTCTACAAGCTTAGCATATTCTGTAACACCTTTCGGAAAAACATAAAGTCCGGTAATCGAATAATACAAAGGCTTTGTTGTCTTTCCTTCAACTGCTAGACATCTTCCCTCTGAATCTAGCGTAACTACCCCATACTGCTCAGAATCCCAATCACGGCACACAAATATGGATGCCTGTCCGCTATTCTGTGCTGCCCTAATGGCCTTTTGTAATTTGATATTTCTATCCTTGCCAAATATGATACAGTCACCAGTAATCATACAGACCGGTTCTTCCCCAACAAACTCTTCTCCAATCGTAAAAGCCTGCGCAGCTCCTTCCGGTTTTGATTGTATTGCATACGTAAACCTCGCACCAAAAGCAGAACCATCGCCTAACGCATGAATGAAAGTAGAAGCATGTTCTTGGCTAGTAATAATGAGAATATCTTTTATCCCTACACCTACCAACAATTCTATTGGATAATAAATCATCGGCTTGTCGTAGAGAGGCAGCAATTGCTTAGGTATCCCTAAAGTTAAAGGTGATAACTTATTACCCGCATCGCCAGCCAAGATAATTCCTTTTGAAAAAACGTCCATTACTTATTATTCTTTTCGTTTACATATTTTAGGAAGTCATCATAGTCTCTTATATAGTCATCCTCAGAATATCCATGAGACGCTAAGACTAAGCAAATACTTCCAGAAGAGAATCCTTGTTCTGATGCCCAAATCCCCGGTGGAACATGAAGCCCCCAGAATGGGCGATTTAGTTGAACTGTTCTTTTATTCACACCATCATCAAGCACAACTTCAAAAGCTCCAGATGCAGCAATGATAAATTGGTGGCATTCTTTATGAGCATGTGCTCCACGATCTTCACCACCTGGTATATCATAACTGTAGAAAACACGGTTGATTGGGAATGGAACATGTACATTCTCATAGATATAAGTAAGGTTTCCCTCTACATCGTGCATCTTATTGAGTTCACAAAGTGAACAATCGAACACACTTTTACCTTCCTTGGCACTGAAATTATCCGAAGGATTATTTACCTTAACAGAAGTTTCATACCCTGAAGAAGTCGTTTTTATAGAAGGATTCTTCACCCAAGTCTTGAATTCTTCATAATCCATGATATAGTCATCCTTATCATAATCTGTAGAAGAAAGAACCAGAGCAAGAGAATTGGTAGAGAAATTCTTCATAGTTCTCCACATTCCTTTAGGAACATATACTCCAAAATAAGAACGATTCAGAGAGAACGTCTGTTTATTTCTACCATCATCCAATTCTACATCAAAACTACCTGAGAGAGCCACAATAAACTCCTCATTTTCCTTATAGGCATGTGCACCTCTATCTTTTCCACCAGGCACATCATAAATCCAATAGACCCTTTTGATTTCAAAAGGAATCTGTTTGATTTGTTCGATGATGGACAGGTTACCTCTTGGATCTTCAATCTTTGGAAGACCTAAGAGTTTTGCATCGTAAACTGTATTCATAAATATCTTAAATTTTAAAATCACCTATTCTTTTCACACTCTTTGCAGGGGTCCCAACGATAACAGAATGCCCAACATAATTGCTCCCAGAAACTACGCTTTTGGCTCCAATGACACAAACATCAGGAACCGTTGCCCCTTTCAAAATCATACATCCATTACCAATCCATACTTTATCTCCAAAGACAATATCCTTGTCAGGATTCATACGGTTGCCTTGTTCATCAAGAATTGCATGTGTATCGCTATCCATCACCAGACAATCCCAAGAAAACTGAATGTCTCGTCCAAACTTGATGTGCTTGTGACAACTAATTGTTGATGATGCCGAAATAGCAAAGTTATCTCCTAGTTCCAATTGAGCACCTTTGTTAACTATAATCTTAGAGCCGCATCCAATATGTGCCTCTCCGTCAAAGACGAGATGCCCCAGAACTTTCAAAAGAGTTTTGTCGTTTGAATTGCATTCATCACAATTGTGGAAGCCAATGCGAATCATGAAAGGTCTTATTTTACCCATTAGAGTTACCGCCCCCCATATCCCTCTATCTTTGTATTCCAAGTTACCCAAATTGGCAACTTAAAAGCTTTCTTTACTGATAAAAACCTAAAATTAACATATATAGTTTTGGGGATAGCAAAAAGTATTTTCAAAAACTTCATAACTTGCTTCTATTTTATTAAATACATGATTCTACTCCATATTCTCAATGGTATCGAGTGATACCACAAGGCTTGCTTATAAAGCGAAGGTTCTAGTTTCACCTCTTTTGGAAATTTGAAAATCAAGCGTTTCTCCGACTTATTTAGTTCAAACTTAAAACGACTATATCGCTTGCAGTTGGTACCATCACCACTAAAACCCTCATTATCTACAAAGCTTCTATTTGGGATAACACTCAATCTACTTAGCACAAACTGTGCATAGCAGAAACGTATCGCCCAAGAATGATTCTTGCCTTTTTTCCAATCATTTAGCATTTTGAAAACATCAGAACCTTGGCTCTTAATAAACGCTTTACGGTTAGCAACTACAGAATCCCAATCATTCAGCTTCCAATCCACCAAATTCCATCTATCTTTCCATGTCGCCCACCCCCAGGAGGATGAACGAGTAAAGAAATAAGCATCATAAGGATAATCTGTTGGTGCTTTAACCTTGCAGCTATGACCGCATACAGACATTACCTTTTGGTTATTTTCATAAATTTCCAATCCTTGATTCAGAAAGTTAAGAAAGTTAGGCATCAACACCAAGTCATCTTCCAAAACTATCACCCTACCATATTGATTAATTACTTGACTTACTCCTCCAATAATAGAGTCAGCAAGCCCTTTATTATTCTCAGAAAAAGTATAGTGGATAGATTTAAAGCCTTTAATTGACTTTACATACTCTCTCACCTCTTCTACTTTTTCCTTTTCTCCTACTTTTCCATCCCGTGGTCCATCCACGAAGACGAAAAGGTCCGAGTCCTTTGCCTCTTCATTCCGAAGAAGAGAGGCAATTGTATTCTTTAGAGCATCTGGACGATTAAATCCAAATACAACTATTGGCGCATAAGTCATATAACCACTAGTTTACTGATTTTTTTTACCAATAACAACCACCTTCGACCTTATCCAGGTTCTTAGGTTTTTCACTCTCATCAGGATTTACCCAATATTCGTTGTAAAACCCATAATTATCCCATCGTTTACCTTTGATGCCGAAGTATAACTGGAGAGGTCCGCCTACATGAATGCCTTGTTTACCAATCTTCTTACAATACGCAGCGAGAGGGAAGCCATAAGCCCCACAACCGATAAGAGCAACATCAAAGTCACACTTATCTATTTCTCGTTCCATATATTCCAATGCATCAAACCATGTTTCAAATCCTGCACGGTTACCTGCAATCGTCTGCACTGCTTGAATCACTTGAAGCGAAGCAAACTCAGGCAACACATAGTCTGAATACTCCCCAAACAACTTACTTCTGTTCTTTTCATACTGCGACTTAATCGTCTTAGCAAATGGGTGAATGACTAAGACTTTCTTACCCTTCAAGGATTGAGTCCAAGAAGACTTCGTGAAATTAGGACCCAAATCTCCTAATCTTATCTTCTTGCAGTTCCGCAATGCTTTTCGGAACAATATTTCCTCTGGTCGCCAAGATGCCAGAACATCAAGAAACCGCATATCTTCCTTCATCAAAAGCGTATAACGTTTCAACAGACATTCATCTACAGGAAAGAAACCTGCATTGTTTCCGATATGTCTGTACGTATATTCTTTTAAAAACATAGAAAGCCAAGGGAACGATTTATACAATATCGCTTTAATCTCAACAGCCCCAAACCTCGCAACCATAAGAGGCTGCCCCCCCCATAACTGCATCGACGAGAGATTGTTGCGCCTCTTCGCCACTAATTGTTGGCATCAAGCGACTCTTGATACCAAAGATAATATTTCTCAAAAACATATTATTAATTTCTATTTATTTTTATCACAAAGCATTTGAATTTTATCTCTCAACTTATAAATATCAGATAGTATCCTCCACACCTTGTTATTTTTATTCTCACCCTCACAATTCACATGATACAAAGCAGAAGCCTGCGAAGAAGGAATAAGAGGAGAGCAACTGTAAAACGTATTAGCCATGACACCAACTCCTGCATTTATCTCATGAGCTTTTAGCCAAAGATCATCTGCCGACAAAGCATTTTCTAAAATACATTCTTTGTCGAACACTTGATCTGAAAAATGAAAAATACCACTTGGATACAATATTCCTCCACAGCCGATGGCAACGTACCGATAGGAAAAGTTTGGTTTCTTCAAATAACAAGACTTCCATGATGCGTAATTTGCAAAGTCCTCTTTTGAAATTGGCAATTCTGCCACTTGGTTAGCACAAACAGCCTTAGATTTCAAAGAATGTAATCTCAACAATTGTTCAACCAAATCTTTACGATAATAAATATCATCATCGACTGTAATTACATCCCAATCTGGATGTTCTTGCATCATATAATAATATTTTTTATGGGAACGAATATTATCTTCCACAAACTTTATCTCTAATCCATAATACTCAAACCAAAGCAAAGTCTCTGGAAGATCTTCTTTACCTTTAGGAAAATCTTCATGCGAAAGATACAAGACAATATGTCCTGGCAAAATGGTTTGTCGGAACAAAGAGTGTATTGTCATCCATAGATTGCCAATACGAGGAGGATAAGATGTCAAGCTGACTGCCAAATTGCCCCCCCACAAATTGGTAATCTATTGTCATATTTATATTTTAATTTCAGCACAAAATACAGTAGCCATTGTGCTAAGATAAACATTCCATGAGCATAAACCCAAGGTATCATTTGTGACTTTTTTCTATACTTCTTTGTGACTTGCCTATTCACTAAATTTATAGAATAATATTTCTCATGCAATAAAAGTAATTTATCTATTATGTCCATATTTATAAAGAAAAAGGGTTACTACTATATTTCTCTTCAAAGTATCTTATAACATCAAAGAGTTGTACATCATTACGCTTCAACTCGCCATTTACATAACAAAGTTTTTGATTATGTTCTATATGCCACTCAGGAACTCCAGCATTTCTATGCACACACACTACATCAAACCCATTATAACGAATATAAGCATTCAGCCAAATGTCATCAGCCAAAGGGCAAACCGTTTTGATTATCGCGTATGGTTGATTAGCCTCGTTCAAACTTCCTGCGGGGAAAAGTGTACCACCACCAGATCCAAAGAAAATATTCTTTCCTTTGTCACCTATATGTAAATAGCCTTTCCATTCAGAGTATGGCAAAACATCTCCATTTAAATCATAGCAAATTTTACTTGAATATCTAGAGATAACACTACCAGGATATTTTTTAGAGCCTTCAACCAAGTCTTTTATGGTATCAGAAGAATATATTATGTCATCATCTACTGTGATAATGGACATACCAGGATATTCTGATATTGCATACCAATACTTTTTATGGCTTCGTATGTCTTCATCCACCAATCTTATTTTCAAGATTCCTCGTCTTTGGTATTCCTGCAATCTTTTAGGTAGAGTATTCTCTGTAAACTGCTTTTTCGACAAATAAAGAACTATACAAGATGCATGTATTGACTGTCTCATCAAACACTCTATAACAAGCCAAACAACACCAATTCTTCGAGGAAATGACGTAAGACACACCACTACATTTTCTTTCTGACTATTAGATATTTTCCAACAAGGAAATGCCTTGAACCATAGAGGAAGAATATACTGCCCAACGCAAGCCCCTATTTTAGTAGCATTGCCACAAACTTTATTCAATAAAGAATTTTTAAAAGGACGATAATCATAATAAGAGATAAAAAGATCTTGAATAAACATAGTTATTTTTTTATAAATTGCAGACTACGAAAATAAACAGCATAGAGAACCATAAACCATACAAAGGTTTGTCTATCACCAGTCATTATCAATGAAGTAAAATACCCAAAGAAGAAGACTCCAAGATAAAGGCTATAGATGCCGTATGCTCTTTTGTATTTTTTTTCTATAATAACAAATAAGGCTATATACAAAAGTAACCACGCTACAACACCTAGAAAACCTTGTTGCATAATAATTGGGAAAATCAGACACTCAGCTCCAATCATTACCCTTTGCACAATGGCATACTGATTTGTTTCCATATATCCTAAGCCCTGACCAAACAATAGAGAGTTTTTTTCAGCTACCATTAAAGATGTTTCCAATTGAAAAGCTCTTAATTCCATTGAAGAACCACCCATTTCATCTTGATGCGATTTTTTTTCAGACCAAAAGAAGATAAAGCTATCAACTGTATTTTGTATCTTTTGATTAAACGGAACATTGCCCAAAACAAACAAGAGCAACAAGGAAGCAATACAATATTTAGCTTTTCGTATAACGAAACCGAGCAAAAGTATCAACATTGGAACTACAGACGAACGAGAACCCGTAAATATGATATTTATCGCTACAAGCAGAATCGTAATATACAACAATTTTTTCTCTATCTTATTACGCACAAGAAACAGATAGCCTAAAGTTAGCACCAAGGTCTGTCCCCATGTTAAGAAATGCCCCATTGTACATGTTATTCTTCCAGTTAGCAATCCTCTACCTCCATACAACAAGGCTTCCTCCTCAGAATCTATATCTTTAAAATAACGTCCCATGAAAGACATGTAAGGATTTAATTGGGATAAATATTCAAATATACCATACAAACACAATGCTATAGTTATAAAACATAAAGCCCTATTGAAACGTCCAATATATTTATTTCCACAAAAAAGGCCAAAAGTAACGTAAGCAAACATCAATATAGGAAACCATTGCTTAAACAAATAAAACAATTGATGTAAATAACTAATACTACCACCTATTATTATAAATAAAGATAATAGCATATATCCCCCAAAAGCTAAGCCTATTGCTTTAGGGAACGCCACTCTTGTGCTTTTTGTATTTCCTGCGAACAAAAAGAAGAAAGAAACAGCCAAATAATAGTATTTTAAAGAAGAAGATATTACGAAAATTCCCTTTGGAATCAAAAGCAGACTCGAAAACAGCATAAATAAATATCCGTGAAATCGATTTGCCTTAGATAATACTATTTGTACAACTAGCGCAAAAAGAAGAAGTATTGACAATATATTCATTTTATGAAATTATTTTCCATTCTTTAGGATACAACACATCATAAGGTCTATCTTCTTTACTTTTTAAGCGAGCTTTTGGAGCACAAACAATATATGCCTTAGAAAGATAAGCTCCCCACCAAGAAAAAGAAGAGTTAGCTATAATAGCATATTTACATTTCGACATCAAGAATAAATCTTCATAATCTTGATTTCCTGCAATATATGTAACATTTAGTCCATTCAAAAAATCAAAATGAGTTTTACAATAATCTGGTTCGTCAGAAATCACATAAATATGCAAAGTCTGAGACTGGTTATTTTTCAAATATGTCAAAGCGTTCTTATAATAATTGGTAGATGAAAGATCAACGAAATCACTTTTCAAATAGTCTCCTCTTCTTACATGCATAAACACAGAATTTTCACTTTGAATTCTATCTGCTATTTCCAAAACAGAATCAGACATATTCATTTTGTAACGAGAAAACTCTTTCAACACCAAATCTTTAGCTGGTTTAAAATAAAGTTCAGATCCCCATCCGCCATTAAACAAGACCAATGATTTTTTCAAAGGCGTTTCTAAAAAATTTTCAAACTCTTCAACATTTTCATGAACTATTTGCACCTTTTTCTGTTTATAGGTTCTATCTCGTAGCAAGGTTCTCACCTTATAAAGGACCCTTTCCAACAGAGAGTAATAATCCTTGATGATAAAAGGATATTTAATATCAAAGACCTGTGCTAAACGTAATCCATTATGAAACTTACAATACTTATAATTACTATAATCTATCTGTATTTGCTCTGAAGGGAATTGTTGCTGCATTCGCAAATAAAATGCATAACAAAACAACTGATTTCCCAAGCCACCCGACATTTTAATTTTAAACATAATATTACGTCATTATAATTATTAATCAATTACCTCTTCCATATAAGTATCAGCGGCCCCATTAGCTTTGACATCCACACAAATAGTACTGCCAAACAACTCACTACACTGACCACCCATACGCAAACGTACAGATTCCGTATGATTATACTTGTACTTTAATTTATCATTCAATACAGGTTTGAGATTATAGACCAAAGCGTTCTCCACAATGTCCAAATCACTCTTTCGGACAAGTACATAGCTGTAATACACATACTCACCCACCGCACATTGTTCCACAAAAAGGTCATGTTTGTCATGTGGCGAAAATCGTTGATTTATATCATCAGCCTTTCCGATATATATCAGTTCCTTTATATCTACCGTTTCATTAGGATAAGGAACACCTCTATAGACAAAGTATATGCCAGATTCCTTTGGCAACAATTTTTCCTGTCCATCCTTACAATACCCGTCAAAAAATAAATTCATTTTTTTCATTTCACTATCTTTTTAGTTATTGAACATATCACATTATAAAAGTATCTACGCTCTGCTTGGTTAAATCCAAAGAAGATGTAGACAAAGAAATAAAATAAAGCTCCAATTATCACCGAACTCAAAAGATAAGTTACCGATTCTGTCACCACTATTTCTTGATTTATAAAAAAAGCCACTCCAAAACTAACAAGGAAAGCTGCAGATGCTCGAAGAGTGTCATTTACCAACATATTCATCATATTAAACTTACATTCCTTTGCTGCAAAAAACAAACGACTAGCCAACTTACATACAGCTGCTACTATAAGTAACACATAATACCATTCTGGGGTAAATCCTATGCTAAACATTATCAAACTTCCGAAAAAGGGAATGACATTGATGATTGTCATGAAAAGAGAATATCTTTTTATTCTACCAACTCCATTGATTGCAGTAGTCTGGCAAATAGATAGAGTGTCTATCAAGTTGACCGTAAAATAGAGTTGGATGAAAATCACTGTATATTGAGGTATGTTTACCAACCATAACTTTAGGATAGGCTCTAGATTAGCTAATATTGGCAAAAAACAAATCGACATGATGAAAAACAAAGCCTTACTTCCCAATATTGTTGAACGATACAACATTGCTTCATCATGAGCACCTGCACTTTTAACTATTACAGGATTAACAGCCTTCATAGCATTTGAACTCAAAGCCCCCAACTGACCACTTATCTGATTAGCTATACCTTGAGCCGCATTGACTATCGTACCAAAGAAATGGTTGAGAACGACACCCATACCATATTGAGACAGCACACCAAGTATTGAGGACAGAGCATTCCAACCAGCAAAAATTGTCATCTCTTTCAATATACCAACATCAACCGTATTTCTAAGACTCAATCTACATTCTGGATAATGACGAATACAATATATTCGCATAACCAACTGAATGATTAAAGCCGTTATTGCTGTGAATATGCCATAGACTATTAACTTATCACTAAGAGTATAGACAACAATAAATGCGGTAGCCAACTTCAGGAATGATTCAAAAACTCCAACAGCTGCATAGTACAGCATATTTTCATGGGCATTTATTACAGCATCATATGGTACTGTCAATATGGTAAAAATGGTAGATAAAACCGCACAATGATATATAATTTTAGCTGAAGAAATCCTATTCTCTGGGATGTTTAATACTCCATCAAATAAAAAAAATGCACCTATTTCTAATAGTACTCCCACGAAAAGAGCAATGATTAGATGCAAAACTATGCTAGAATTAAAAATGACAATCTTCTTGCTTTCGTTATTTTCTCCCTCTGCATAGCTCATAAAACGCTGAGTAGCAGCAGCCATGGAACCATTCAAAAAGGCCAACATGGAAATTGCACCACCCACAATATTAAATATACCAAAATCAGAAGCTCCGAGAGAATTTAATATCAATCGAGTGATATACAAAGAGATGAACATTGTTATGCCCATCTTTATATAGAGATAACTAGTATTTTTGATTACTCTGTTTGCTGTTGAAGCCATTATATATATTTTTTATTACTTGTTTCAAATTCGTCAACACCTTATTTGAAAAGTGATTAAGACGAGACTTCCATATATACCTTTTAAACACAGGATACAGGGAATCTTTCTTAATTACATTTTCAAGAATTCGCCCCCCCAATCATGCGAAATATTCGTCAAACGTACCGCCGTTTGCGCCAAATCTTTAGCTAAATAAGGTTGACATACGTGTTCACAGCCTAAAGACGCACAGTCTTCCAACAAGACATTATACTTTGTTGTTTCCCGATTCCACCATTGCACCAAATAATCCTCAGACATTGAACTTTTTTTCTTTGTAATTGAAGAAGCATTGGTACAATTATATATATAGAAATACTCATCTATAAACTTGATAGTTTTGGTTATCTTCAAATATTGGCGATTAAACTCTACATCCTCTGCAGACCTAATACCCTCTTCAAATTTGATTTTATTGTTTTTTATAACAGACATTTTATAACACTTATTCCAAAGATAATCCCAAATAGGATTGGCAGTTTTCATCTTATGTATCATAGCCTCTCTTGCAGACAATGAGGAAGAAAGAATACATTTCTTTTTCAGTTTCAGCTTTCCATGGTCGGTTATGTATTTAAACATCAACAAATCAGGTTTCTCCTCCTTCAAAATCCGTACTAATGCAGAAACTACGTGTATTGAAGTATAGGAATCATCAGCATCCAAAAAAGTAACATAAGGTGTTTGAACCTTGTCCAAAGCTTTTTGTCTTGCAGTTGCTGGTCCGCAATTAACTTCAGACTCTATGACACTCAAACGCTTCTCCATAATAAAATTCTTAAAATTTTGATGAATTAGCATTAGCGTATTGTCATTAGAAGCATCATCTACATAAATAACTTCAAAATTAGATTCACACTGATTGAATACTTCATGTAATGTATCAACAATGAAATTTGCAACATTATATCCTGGTATAATTATTGTCAATAGTTTTTCCATTTTGCTCTAAAAATAACAGCCTGACAAGAGGCATAATTATAATAATTCCATGAATCATATAATAAAAACAACCAATACCTGCATAGAATAGAAACGTATTCACATTTTTATTTTGATCTTTGCGTTTTTACCTAAACTCATTTTTTCTTATTTCAAATCATCTTCTCCGTGTTGTGGCATAACCGCCAATCGCTGCATAACATAACAGTGGGATAAGGAAGGCAACAGCCATGCTGCCTGTGGTATCAGCTATATATCCCATCAGTACAGGAGCAATAGCACCACCGACTATCGTCATGATGAGTAAGGAGGAGGCAAGTTTGGTCTTTGTTCCAGCATCCCTCAATGCCAGCGAGAAGATAGTCGGAAACATGATGCTCTCTCCCAGATACAGGGCGAAGAACGCAATGAGAGATAAGGTTCCGCTACATACCACCACAATCAATGTGGCAACAAAGGTGAGGATGGCACAGGCCAGCAGCACCAGCCTTGGCTGGATATAATTCATGATGACACCACCAGCCAGCCTGCCGATAAAGAACAGACCCATTCCGCCAAAGGCGAGATACAGACTGGCAGTCTGCTTCTCTATATGAATACTCTCCTCAGCATAGTTGATGAAGAAACTGTTCACACCCGTCTGGGCTGCCACATAAAGAAACAAGGTCAGCATACCGAAACCGAATGCCATCACTCGCATCGGCTTCTCCTCCACCATCTCGTTCGTATCCGCCTCATGCGCTCTCCTTGGGTCCGGCAACTTGATTCTTGACAGGACCAGTGCCACAGCAAGCACGAAGATACCCACCAGGGCATAAGGAATGGCGATGTTGACACCCGAGAACAGGAGCTGTCCGCCAACCAGCGGTCCTACAATCCATCCGATACCATTGAGCGACTGCGACAGGTTGATTCTGCTCTCCGCCTTGTCAGGATGTCCCAGTACCGTAGTATAAGGATTCGCACTCGTTTCCAGACAGGTCAGTCCGCATCCTATCACAAACAGCGACAGAACAAAGAAGTAGAAACTGTTGATTCTGCTTCCTGGTATGAACATCAGAGCACCGATACCGAAGAGAACCAGACCTGTTATCACACCCCTCCTGTAGCCCCACTTCCGGATAATCCATCCGGCAGGCAATGCCATCAGAAAGTAGGCACCATAGACAGCAGCCTGCGTCAAGGCCGACATCGCCTTGCTGATATGGAACGACTCCTGGAAATGCGGATTCAGCACCTCCAGGATGCCATGGGCAAAGCCCCACATGAAGAAGAGACTGCTGATGATGAGGAAGGGCACCAGATAGTTATGCCCTTCGTATCTGAAGATGGATTGCTTCATCATGTTTCTTTGCAAATTCCTTACTATCCTTTACAACCAAGGCAAGATATCCACCGCCACCAGCTCCAGGCATCTTCCATGCCAGAACATCATCCATAGCACTATAATGATTGATCATCGGCTGCACACTCGCCTCCGGCTCTTTCACGCCATTGACAGTTGGATTCACCATACCAGGGAACATGGCTATCTGGGCTTCGAAAGATGCCTTGTATGCTACTACAAAGGCATCGAGGTTGTGCGCCAAAATAGCACTCCAGCATGCATCTGCAGCATCTGCTAAAGCCTTTACCTTTACTGGAGTAATATCTTTGCCTTCTACAACACTGCAACCAGGTCGTCTTGGTTCCATCGGAATCATGACCAAGTGGTCTTCAAGGAAACGGAGGGTCATCTCGTCCTGCGTACTTTCTATCTTCTCTGGCCAGAAGTTATTATTGTAATAATGACGCACCAAACCAGGAATACAAATTCCTATGGAATCCTGGGCACCGGAAATGATGCCGTCGTGGCGCTCCGGGTTGTTCTCAAAACAGAATACCAATCGGGCGAGCATTTCCGGATCCATTTTAGGGAGCTTAACTGGCCAGATCTTCTTAATCATGTTACGGGTGGATGTAGAGAGGCCACATCTGTCACGTACCTCGAAGGTTGGGTTTAGGGAAATGGTGATTGCCCAACCTGGGTGATGCATGCTGACGTATGGCTGATCAATCCAGGTTCCGGCAAGGTCCAAACGGGTAGGAATGCCCGCATCTTGTGCCGTATTATCAGAAGCAGTCGATAAAGCCTTCTTCAAATCGGATGAGAAACGTGCCTTCAAGCCTTCATGAGGTGTGCGCTGAAGTTCAATATACTCGATGCCTCGCTCAGCACATATCCTGCGCTTCTCTTCAGAACCGCCTTCTGCATTTACAACAAACACATCAGGCTTTACTTTATCAAGTGTTGGGAGAAAGTCGATAACTCCACTTCCTTCATTGATATACGCATCCTTAACTGCCTTGATGTTCTTGACCATGAAGAGTCGTTCTTCCTGAGGGAACATAGGCTTGCGATGCTTATACTCTAGATAAGTAGCATCTGAGCCAATGCCCACATACAGGTCACCATAACGTGATGCCTGCTGGAAAAACTCCACATGACCAGAGTGGAGTAAGTCGTAACATCCACTTACAAATACTTTCTTTGCCATTATATATTAATCAAATTTCTCTAAACTTCATAACTTGTAATTAATCACTATTTAACGATTCCCTTTTCCAAGTATTCTACGAGGTTGCAGCGAACCTTCTCGCCAGCATCCTCAACAGCAACCTTCGCCATATCGCTCTCTACCATGATCTTTACGAGATCCTCGAAAGAGGTGGTGTTAGGATTCCAGTTGAGCTTGGCCTTTGCCTTTGTTGGGTCACCCCAGAGGTTCACCACGTCGGTAGGACGGTAGAAATCAGGAGAAACCTCAACGAGTGTCTTGCCGATGAGTTCCTCAGGACCCTCAACGCAGATACCCTTCTCGTTCTCATCCTTGCCTTCCCATTTCAGTTCGATTCCTACATAGTGGAACGCCAGCTGGGCGAACTCACGGACAGAGTGCTGCTTACCTGTTGCAATCACGAAGTCCTCTGGTTTCTCAGCCTGGAGAATCAGCCACATACACTCTACATAATCCTTGGCATAACCCCAGTCGCGGAGCGAATCCAGATTACCTAGATAGAGCTTGTCTTGCTTGCCCTGCTTGATGCGGGCTGCAGCCAAAGTAATCTTGCGGGTTACGAAAGTCTCACCACGGCGCTCACTTTCATGATTGAAGAGGATACCAGAGCAGCAGAACATATCATAAGCCTCACGATACTCCTTGACAATCCAGAAACCATACTGCTTGGCAACAGCGTATGGAGAATAAGGGTGGAATGGAGTGTTCTCGTTCTGAGGAACCTCTTCTACCTTACCGTAGAGCTCAGATGTTGAAGCCTGATACATGCGGCAGGTCTTCTCTAGACCGCATTGGCGGATAGCCTCCAGAATGCGGAGCACACCGGTAGCATCTACATCTGCTGTAAACTCAGGGGAGTCGAAGCTCACCTGTACGTGGCTCTGTGCTGCCAGATTATATACCTCAGTAGGTTTCACCTTGTTCATTACCTGGATGATACTCATAGAGTCACCGAGGTCAGCATAGTGAAGATGGAAATTTGGCTTACCTTCCAAGTGAGCGATGCGCTCACGGAAATCAGTAGATGAACGACGGATGGTTCCATGAACATCATAACCTTTTTCCAATAACAACTCAGCCAAGTATGAACCATCCTGACCTGTAATACCTGTGATAAGGGCTACTTTTCTATTTTTCATTTGTTTTGTTATTTCTTCTATTTTCAATATTTTAAAATCAATATCAAAAGGAAAGATTAGTCTCTTCTAAAGATATCTCTAGTATAAACCTTTTCCTTTACATCATCTAGACAAGCATCGTAGCGGTTAGCGATGATGGCATGGCTCTGTGTCTTAAAGGCTTCAAGATTGTTCTCAACTCTACTACCGAAGAAGGTGCTACCCTCTTCCAAGGTTGGCTCATAGATGACTACCTCTGCACCCTTTGCCTTGATACGCTTCATGATGCCCTGAATGGCAGACTGGCGGAAGTTGTCGCTGTTTGACTTCATGGTCAGGCGATAGACACCAATCACACAGTTATGTTCCTTGCTAGCATCATAGCTGTTGGCATCAGCATAGCTGTAATAGCCTGCCTTCTGGAGTACAGCATCAGCAATATAGTCCTTACGGGTACGGTTGCTCTCTACGATTGCCTCTATCAGGTTCTCCGGAACATCGGCATAGTTTGCCAGGAGCTGCTTGGTATCTTTTGGCAAGCAATAACCACCATAACCGAAGCTTGGGTTATTATAATGGGTGCCGATTCGTGGGTCAAGACCTACGCCATCGATGATTGCCTTAGTATCGAGTCCCTTTACCTCTGCGTATGTATCCAACTCATTGAAGTAGCTTACTCGGAGTGCCAGATAGGTATTGGCGAAGAGCTTGACTGCCTCGGCTTCCTTCATGCCCATGAAGAGGGTATCGATGTTTTCCTTGATGGCACCTTCCTGGAGCAGAGCGGCGAAGGTCTTGGCAGCTTCCTTCAACATCTCGACATTGGTTACTGACTTGATTGCCTCATTTTCCTCTTCAAACTCAGGGCGCTCGATAATCTTTGGATAGCCTACGATAATGCGGCTTGGATAAAGGTTATCGTAGAGAGCCTTGCTCTCACGAAGGAACTCTGGAGAGAAGAGAAGGTTGAGCTTCTTCACGCCCTTCTTGGCATACTTCAAGTAGAGGCTACGGGTATAACCTACAGGGATGGTGCTCTTGATGACCATCACAGCATCTGGGTTTACCTCCAGAACCAGGTCGATAACTTCTTCTACATGGGATGTATCGAAGTAGTTCTTTACTGGGTCGTAGTTGGTTGGTGCTGCAATCACTACGAAGTCTGCATCCTTATAGGCTGACTTGCCGTCAAGGGTTGCCACGAGGTTCAATGGCTTTTCAGCCAAATACTTTTCGATGTAATCGTCCTGGATTGGAGAAATCTTATTGTTGAGTTTCTCCACCTTCTCTGGGATTACATCTACTGCTGTTACATGATGGTGCTGAGATAACAGGGTTGCTATGCTCAGACCTACGTAGCCGGTACCGGCTACTGCTACTGTTATATCTTTGAAATCATTCATAATGATATTGTGTTTTTATTCTTTTTTTTGTTATCAATCATCCCAGCCTTCTTTAGCATTAAAGAAGGCTCCACCTCTCATCTCGATCTTCTCTCCTCAGGCGAGAAGAAGGAAACCGCCCTGCTCGGTGCTCAGAACCGCTACGCTCTAAGGTTGGCGGACCATCAAAGGTCTACGCCATATTGTGCGGGATGGGACTGCCAAAAGACAGAATATTTATATAATGAGTTAACTGCAAAAATACTAGTTTCTACATATAATATTTTGAAGTATCAAAATGCATTTTTATTGAACTTTCGTCTAGTTTCCATTTTCCTAACGTATTCTTTAGAAACCTAACGGTAGCCATAGTTGGAAAACTCATGACTATGCCAGTCTCATCTTCAATATCCATGTAAATAGTAACAGCTGTATTGAACGATAGCTTACATGTGAGAAAATGTTCGTCCTTTATAGAGTCTTCTATAGACATATCTGAAATATCATCAACTTCATAATGATGCCCCAAGGAATCTAATTCTGAGTCTATGTTTTGCCATAAATATGACAATATATGAGTAGAAACCTTATCTAACGAAATTCCTAAAGAATTCTGTTGTAGCAGCGATGTTTTCTGCAACAAAATTGCATTTCTTAGGGCATTAAACATCTTTGTTTCAGAGCCCTTTCCACTAGTGGATGCATAGTTTGATTTCTCGCCAAATAAACTTTCTGCCAATGCTTCCGGAACTCTTTTTAAAATATTTTTCACTTGGTCACAATAAGGTTGATTGACAACTCCTCTTTCATTTTTTAACCCATCTATGACTGTAACAGGCAATAATTCACGAATAGGTTTCATCAATCGAATAAAAGCACCGACACCTGTAGTCTTACAAATAATCGTTCCTATATGATTGTTTCTATCTGGCCAGTATTTATCAAAAGAATTTCTTACTGCTATAAAATATGACAATAGTTCGACTGCCATAAAGTTAACATTCGAATCTTTTGACAACGGATTGCGATATATAGACCAAATTCCATTCAAGCGGAAATTTCTCATTAATGCCTCTACAAAAAATGCTTGTGAAACATATCCTTTTCCAGTTCCCAACATTCTTATGTTACCATAAAATGGAGAAGATGTATTAACATTGAGATATTTAGTCAAACTATGCGCTAGGAAAATATGATTTTGTTGCCACTTGCTTGGATCTTCTTGATAATGAGAACCAAAGACCTCATAATAGAGAGATTTGTTTACAGATTTCTGCATAAAATTTACATTCACAAATACCTGTCCTTGCTCCCAAAGATCATAATTAACTAACAATACGCAATTAAATTTATAGGTATCCAAAAATGCTATGATTTGCTCTTCCTCTGGTGTTTTCAGTAAAAGCCTCTTCAACTTGTCATATAAGGAAATCATTGCCATCATACGATGTTGTCCATCAACAATAAAGACATTACTGGTGAGTGCTATATCACAGGAATCTTTATTTATAGATATTTTGTTACCATCTTCTTCATTAAAGGCCAATATTAAAGATGAAGGGAACAAAGCTGTTACCGAATAACCTAATTTTTCAGAAATGATACTTTCACGAATATATTTTTCTATACTAGCTATTCGTGAAGGTTCTATTCGACGTTGGTAATAATCATAATTAGCCTTAGCTATTACTTTCTTATCATCTCCATAATGTGAGTTTGGGTTTGCCTTACAAGTAAATAATACCGAATCTCGCAGATTTGTAAAAGGAATTAACGCTTGCAAAACCATCTTTCCTGCATTAGGATGTACTTGCTGTATATATGCCTTTATCATGACTCACCTCCTTTGCTTACAGGTTTGTTACCAAATGGCTGAGGTTCTGGCTGAGGTTGACTAGGAGTGCCTTGAGGTGTTCCTTGAGGTTTTATCCTTCTATTCAACTCCGCAACCGCTGGTTCCAAGAGATTTATTTTTTTTTCGATTTCATCGATTTGAGCTACCTTTTGATCCGTAAAAGAAACCATAGCTTCCTCTATTTCTTTAGATACAGTTGATTTTACTGTACCTATTAAATATTCCTGATTATGCTTTTGCTGCAGCTCTTTCAGTTCTTCGGAAAAGGCCTTTTTGGCACTGCTTTCGGCTAAATCTTTCGCCTTATCTTCTATCGCTTGCATTTTGTCGTACCCAAAAAATCCTACTATTGATACTATAATTCCAAGTAAAATTCCACCTATAGCTAAAAAATCTTGAGTCTTAGCTTGTTGGTCTATAACATACTGGTATTTATCAGCCAAAAGCTGCTCGTCTTTTGTTAAAACGCCAACAATAGAATCGTGCCATCGCACGAGTCTCAGGTGTGACCATTCCTGTACTATCTGCCTTTACCATAAAGGTAATTTCTGTTCTATTGGTAGTATGTTTCATTCCTATTGCATACAAAACCAATCCTAACAATAATGCCACAGCACAAAGGAACAATAATAGTTTTGGTAAAATTTTCATCATTATATATTGCTTTAGTATGTATATCAGAAATACAGCGTACACATAGTATTTACTAGGATATTACCATATTGTTTGTAAGCAATCACTTTAAGTACGTTAAGCCCTAAGATGAATACTTTTTTATTATCTTTTTTAGAAAAAATCATTTGAAATTACGCCCAAGCAGTAACAGTAGCCAGCTGCTATCTATGAAATTGACATGCTCATGATTAGCCATTATTCTGTTACCTGTACTTACAAATATAGAATATCACCATCTGATTTTATAACGTTACCAGAAATATCCATAAGTTTTGAATAACCGAAATGGACATTTGGTTTCTTAATGATAGATGCTGCTTTTTCCAACACGCTCATATCTTTATCTGCATCTAAAATCTGGTAAATCTCAGAACCTGCTGTAGTTAATTCAAAAATTGGAACATCTATATGATAATCCCCCTTTTCTAGTTCTATAAGAATTACTAAATCTTGATAAACAAAAGCATGCTTCTGTATTTCGTTAGAATCTGCAGAATATGAAAAGATTATATCTTCATTTTCTTTAATTAGACCACATTCCATCAAAAGAAGTATATCTCCGTATTGAATATCGCTACCTAATATCGTATTTTCTGACTTTAAGAAAAACTTAGAGTTCGGTGAACTAAATACACATTTGCCAAGACTAGCAAATAACTCTGCTTCTTTTTGGGATAAATTACTGATAGTACTAAGTGTTCGTAAAGAATAAGAACCTGGTGTTTGTATTTCCAGTGAAAGGATCTTTCCCCAAGTATTTCTTAATTCTTCATCAGATACATTCTCTACAATATTGAAGAAGCGAGTCAACCAATCTGTATCAGCTTTTTCATCTGGGACTTTTTGTGACTTTCTAAAATCTTCTAATGCAATATTTACGACAGCATCAATATTTTCTTTTTTTCTTAGTTCATCACTTACTATTTTTGAAATTACCGGCTGCAATTGCTCAAGAGGAACAGAATCTCCAACCAAAGGTTGAACGGCTGCCAATATTTCTCGCTCCTGCTTTTCTGCTTTAGCAAGTATGACCTTTTCCTCTGCTTTTGCCTTTGCTTCTTTTCGTATACGTGTCGGTTCATAAAGAACACCTATACCTCTAGTAATAGCGTCAATAAATGTTTCAAGAGCCTTTGATGATACGTCTATTTTTAATATATTATTATCCATAGCTTTAACCTCCATTTTAAAAGTTAGTATATCATCAATACAGCGTCACCACTATATTACAAGTAGTTACACCTATCAGTTTTTTGAAAAAAGTTATTTTGTATCTGTGGTAAAGCCTTATGCTGTAATGGTGATATACTTACAAACAGGTATCTAAAGGATTACAAGTACATGATTTATAGTACACGCCCCCAGACTTTTTCTTTTTTAATACCTTTGGGCGACAGCTTCTTATTTCTTTTATTACAATAGTATCCTTTACTGTCACATGAGTAACAACTACAGAATCTCTTACTGCATTCTCATTATTCTCAACATGAAAGCAATTATACACAGTATAGATAATAAATCCTAAACAACTTAGAAAAAGAAGCCCCATTATAATATAAAAGATATTTCTCATTATCAGACCATTTTATAAATACTTACAAATATGTCATTGAATATAGTATTGCTTCTTCCTTCAAACTGTGATAGGTTCATTTCAAAAGTTGGCGAGAATATTAAAACATCATTATTCCTATATGCTGCCATGAATACAGGTTCCTCAGATACAAAAATATTGAGTTCTACTTGAAAACGTACTAATTGGGTATCATCAATATTATATTTTGCTTTCATATGCTCCATAATATCAGCAGACATTATATTAAGGCTGCTCATCCTTTGCGTAAAGTCGCGCGGTCTCATATCATGACGAAAAATATCATCTAAGATTTTCCTATATCCATTTCTGATTGACAACATCTCAGACAAGAAATAATCTCTCAGTTTCTGCTCTGTATCTAGTTGGTATTGAATCTTTCTAACTATCCAAACAGCAACAAAGGCACTGATAAGCATTGCTAAGACATCAACTAGGATAGAAGTTAATGCTATCCAGTCAGAAGGCATCAACCCCTTATATGTTACTTCTGCAACCATACTTTACATACTAAACCTTCATCTGTTAGACGATACCAAGCTGGATGATTATCTGTAACCATAGGTTCCTTGCATTTCTTTCGTCTATCTTCCCAAGTCGGGTAAGTCCTTTCATTGATAAGAACAAGCCATTGACTTTCCCTTCTTGATTCTATTTCCAAATACTGCTTGACTGTCTTCAAGCCAAAATCATAAACTAAGTTACCTATTGCTTCATCAAGAAATGATGGAGTATATCCACCCAACACCCCATCAAGAACAAGGGTCAACTTGTCCTTTTCCTGATAAGCTTCAGCAAAAGCCTGATTCAGTTTTTTATGATAAAAATCTTCTCCCGAACATTCACTTACATCACAATGACGAAGTCCTGTAACTATTGAATAATCCGTTGCTATTGTAAAGACCATATTATTGTAATTTACTATTTAAACAATTCATATCTACACCCCATGAATATAACGTTCCTTTTAAGCCTTTATTATTTCTATCAAAAGTTAAATCATGCGATTTTTCATTAAAATCTACAAGCGCATTATTTGAAAGCACTACTAAATCCTTGATAATATGGGACTCAGAACATCTCTTAATAAGGGGTAAACCTTGATTACGATTTGGATCTTTTGACTTTGACCCATAGTATTCCTCAAAAACAGCCCTCAACACTTCTGCACTAGACTTATTAGAGAAGAAATCTTGCATCTTCGTTTTAAATCTTTTTGATAGAGACTTAATAATTCCCTGTCCTAAATCCAAAGCAACAAATTGCACTTGATGTTCTTCGAACTTTGCTGCTACCGTCCAGTTTCTTCTAACATTATGCCCCCACTCTGTTGAATTACCACATATTTCTTTTAAAATAGCAATGTAATTGTTTACATATAAACATTCATTTGCTCCAATATGTTTTTTCGTTTTATCCATCAACTCTATGAATGACATAATGTTACTAATCAGAATTTTCTGTTGTCCCATTTGAATTTCAATAATATGACGATTACCCGGATCAAGAATTTTCCTTCCATATTTATCAAACTTCATATTATAGAAACCTGCATCATGAAGAAACAATAACGCTTCTTTATTCTTAGGAGAATTCCCATGTACGTTACAATTAACATGTGATAAATCCTCACAAATAGATTCCAACATCATCACTGCAGCAAAATCAATATTTTCAATATCACTCATTTCCAAGTTAAGCTGCAAGAAATCTCCACTTAACCTATAAGCATTTTCCATTTTCTGTAATGATCTAAAAAACTGCGTACATTCTTGTGGATTAACCAACAACCTAAAATCTTGAGGAACTGTAAGTGAAATTGGATGTTTTGCTGCTTTTTTCTGTTCTTTTTCCAGCTTTCTTTTTTGAAAACCCTGATGCCTTTTTTCTCGTAAGATAGCTTCAATAACAATCCTTCTACATCTTAACCTGTGAAGGTTAGCATTGAAACGAAAACTTTGCCTTTGCAAGAAGGCTCTACGTTTATATTTCTTATATTTGTTCATCGTCTTGAAGAAATGAAAACAAAAAGCTAAACAGTAACTATAACATTAAGGATTTATCCTTTATTCTTAGCAATTACTTTGTCTAAGACACCAGCAATCTCGAAGAAGAGCATAGGGGCGTTGTAGTCTATCTCTGAAATGGCATTATCCATATCATTGACAGTATAGCGTATCCACTCGATGGTGGCATCCAGGTTTCTCATATTGATATGAGAATAGGTTTCCTCGAAACGACGAGTGAAGAAGGAGGCTGCAAGAGGATTCTTTGCCAAGTTCTGATGGAAGGCCTTGCATACCTTGGCTTGACCTTTGTAGTCGAGACTACGTATTTCATCAATCATTGGCATGGCACAGGAATAAGATTGTGCAGGAGCAGCTTTCTTTCCCATCTTCTTACGTATCTCCTTTGCCTCTGGTATCGTATCATCGTAAATGTCTTGAAACTCCTCTGGGAGTATCGAGAGCATTCACTCTAAAAATTCTTTATCTGCCATAAGAAACTTATTTGTATAAATCTACATTGATGTCGAATGGTGAATCGAAATCTTTCAGCATCGCATGCTTCGTATCTTTCTCAGAGAGATTGGCATGTTCTGTAGGAATCTTCCAATCGATACCGAGGGTATCATCGAGAATAGAGATACCACCATCAGCCTCAGGATGATAGAAGTTGCAACCTTCTCTTCAAACTCTCGCTCGCTGAAATTGTCGAATTTGGTATCAGGGATAGCATATGGGGCACTTTTGCCTGGTTCCGAAAGCATCTTATAAACATCGGAGCGGAAGCGGATTTCATTAAGATTTTGTCCTCAACTCTCACAAAGACAAAGGTGGTAAGAAAACAGCCTCACGGACAACACATTTACCTCGACTGTTTATCATGATACGTCTTTCCAAAGTGCGTCGGATCTGTTGCTACAAAACCATTTTCAGCTACATATCCTTCACTTTTTGCCATGGCTTCGCCGTCGTCCCCTGCAATAGTGGACGTAACCTGTGATTGTATATTTATCTCTTTCATCATGCGAATCAAGTTCGTTTTTTGATGACGTTCATCTGTCTCTCGATATAAGAGACACAGAATCTCCTTGCAAAAATACGAAAATTGTTGGAAACTAGCAAATTATGCGTGTTAAAAAATTAATATCATTCTACGAAAATCAACATTATTTTACTATTCTTTTCGTACATAATTTCCTAAGTCGTTGATTGAACGAAAGTTTTCGGTTTTTCTGTATCTCTTATATAAAGATTCTGAAAAATTGGTTCATTTTGGTTCATTTTACAAAATCCCTCTTTTTATTCTTTTTTGTGGCTTATAGGGCTGCCACTATTTTGGCGTTGGCATCATCTACTTCTGAGCTTTTGATAGAATTGAGATAGATTTGCGTGGTGCCTTCTCCATCTTTCGTTTGGTTGCAACCTTTGTGATGATGGCAGATACACCTGATACATCCTAACCAAGCCTTCCCTTCTCAGAAAGGAAGGATGTAACCACCCTACCCGGTACTGTTTATGCCCCCACCTGTCCCTCCCCAGCGGGAGGGTCCTTACCCTATACCCAAGCCCTAAATCCCTACCATAGGGATTAGGGATGTAACCGCCCTCCGGTGCTCGGAACCGCTACGCTATAAGGTTGGCGGACCATCAAAGGTCTACGCCATGGTTGTGCGGGATGGGACCGCCTGGGTATAACTTGCTATAAACTTGCTATAGCTTGCAGGTTGGGGGTGCATAGGAACAGCTTGCAGATTGAGACCACCATTTTTGTTCCTCATTGCAGTATCGCTCTGCACTTGTCGTCGCTCGAATGAGGAATATTGTTTGGCTCTTCGCAAATTTTGGTGCACATAGTGCTAAAGCTTAAGCGCAACCTTT
>ERZ1034626.452-NODE-452-length-29576-cov-12.482572_pt1 | contig 29576 bp, 28 predicted proteins | sample MGYA00520652_ERZ1034626 | MGnify/ENA primary metagenome ERZ1034626 (study PRJEB33766, sample SAMN09781765) | gut metagenome | biome: gut microbiome | host: Homo sapiens | place: Madagascar | study: EMG produced TPA metagenomics assembly of the PRJNA485056 data... | reverse complement strand
ATAACTTATTATATTATATTCTACTGTGCAAGCGGAAAAAATTGCAAAAAAAAATTATAGTTTGTATTGTGCCGCTCCGGCAAAAATTGATATGATATACATATATATACAAGGCGGTAAAAAATATGGATAAAAAACAAGTGCCGGAAAAAATTCTTGCTTTACGCAAGTTGATGAAAAAAGAGGAATTGGACGGATTTATCGTCACGGACAATTTGGACCAATTTTACTTGGGCGGTTTTTATTTTTACCCGCATGAAGCGGTGTTTTTAATTACCCAAACGGATGTTTTTTGCTTTACGCGCGCACTCTACCTGCACGACGTTGCGGCCCGCGCCCCGTTTATGACAACGCAAGCAGACGAAGACCGCCTGAACACGGCTGTTGCCAAAGCCAAAGCCTTAAACTTGCGCCGCGTCGGTTTTGATGCCGCCAAAGAAGGCTATGCCTCCGGCAAGGTGCTGGCGCAAAACGGTTTTACGGAATGTGCCAGTTTTATCAGCAAATTGCGCGAAGTAAAAGATGCGCAAGAAATTCAAATAATTCGCGATGCCTGCCGTATTGCCTACCAAGCGTACGAATATGTAAAACCCTTAATTAAAACCGGTATGACGGAACTGGACGTGGCCGCCGAACTGGAAAAATATATGCGCACGCACGGGGCCACTACTACTTCTTTCTTTACGATTGTGGGCTTCGGGCCGGACACCGCCAACCCGCACCATGTGACGGGCGCCCGCAAACTGGAAGCCGAAGATGCTATTTTAATGGATTTCGGCTGTGTGTATAACGGCTATTGCTCCGATATTACCCGCAGCTGGTGGCACGGCTCCAACGAACCGGCCGAATATAAAACCATTTGGCACGCGGTGGATGAAGCGCGCAAAGCCGGTATTCAGGCCATTCGGCCCGGCGTGGCTACCCGCGCGGTGGATAATGCGGCCCGCGTAATTATCAACGCCGCCGGATACGGTGAATATTTCAACCACGGTACCGGGCACGGTATGGGTATGGAAAACCACGAAACCCCGTACAACAGCCAGGAATCCAACGAAGTGTTGGCGGAAGGAAACATTGTGACCGTGGAACCCGGTATTTATCTGCCCGGTAAATACGGCGTGCGGTTGGAAGACTCCTTGTGTGTGGCCAGCACGGGCGGAGAAATTTTAACCAAAAAATAATATGCCGGCAAAAGATTTAGCACAAAAAAGAATGTCGGATTTACGCCGCGTGTTGAAAGATGCGCAGTTGGGCGGTTATCTGACGGTAAACGCACTGGAAATGCGTTATTTGTGCGGGGTGGATTTATCGGAGGGGGAAGCCGTTTTTTTGGTGACTCCCTCCAAAGCGTATTGCTTTACCCGCACCATGATAGCGCCCAAAATGGCGCCTGCCGCGTCCTTTATGAAAATTGTGGACGTGGACGGAGGCATGGTGGACGGCGCGTTGGCCTTTATCCAGGATAAAAAAATCAAAACGGTGGGTTTTGCGCCCGCCAAAGTAAATTTTGTCCTCGGCCAACAGCTTACGCAAGCGGGGTTGGTGTCCGCCGGGGGACTGGTGGACGAAATGCGCATGGTAAAGTACGAAGACGAAATTGCGCGGCTGAAAAAATCCTGCCAAATTGCTTCTGATGCGTTTAAGAAGGTAAAGCCCCTTATCAAAACCGGTATGACGGAACACGCGGTGGCGTGTTTAATCGCTTCGCAAATGATTGCCGGCGGGGCGGATGCTATCCCCTTTAACATTGTTTGCTTTGGGGAAAATACGGCGGATGCACACCATACGCCGTCCAAAACCCGCAAACTGAAAAATAACGAAGCCGTACTGATGGATTTTGGCTGTTTATATGAGGGGTACAGCTCCGATATGACCCGCAGTTGGTGGCATGGCGATAACGAGCCGGAAGAATACCGCGCTGTTTGGGCGTTGGTACACCAGGCGTACCGCGCGGGCGCTAAAAGTTTGCGCGCGGGCCTGGCCTGCAAAGATGCCGACGCCGCGGCCCGCCGTTTGATAGAGGCGGCCGGATACGGCAAACAGTTTTTCCACTCGCTGGGGCATGGAGTGGGGTTGGAAACGCACGACAGCCCGTTGTTGGGGCCGCGTAGCGTAGCCGTGTTGGAAGCGGGAATGCCCGTGACGGTGGAACCCGGCATTTACTTTGCCGGAAAATGGGGCGTACGTTGGGAAGACACTTTTTTGGTCACCGCGGACGGCTCCCAAAAATTGACAAAAAATTAGTAAGGGCCACGGCCCGAAAAGAGGTAATATATGTTAAGCACAACCGAATTCCGTGAAGGTCTTATTTTTGAAGACGAAAACGGACAACTTGTAGAAATTTTGGACTACCAGCATCACCGCAAATCGCAGGCGCGTGCCGTCGTGCGTGTAAAATTGCGCAACATTCATACCGGGGCGTTGATTGAAACGGCCTACCGCCCGGAAGATAAATTCAAAGAAGTAGACGTGGAAAAACGCCCTTTTACTTATTTGTATACCTCCGGCGACAGAGCTACCTTCATGAACAGCAACGATTATGAACAAGTGGAAGTGCCGCTTGAAAAACTGGGCGACCAGAAAAAATATCTGAAAGATAATATGGAAGTGACCGGGTTGTATATCAACAACCAACTTTTCAGCATTGATTTGCCCATTAAAGTACCGCTCAAAATTGCGTCTACCGTTCCCGGCGTAAAAGGCGACACCGTGGCCAATATGACCAAGGAAGCCACCCTGGAAACGGGCACCGTTATTAAAGTACCGCTTTTTATTAACGAAGGCGACACGGTGCTGGTGGATACGCGCGACGGTTCTTATGTAGAACGGGTAAACGCGTAATGTTTTTACGGTGCCTGCCGGCGGTAGCCGGCTTGTGGTTGGCCATACCGGCAGGCGCCTTGAATTTAACGTATGGGCAGGCGTTTACGGTGGAAAAAATTACCCGCCAAAACGCAGTGGTGCAATTACCGCTCAGCCGGGGCAAGTATGCCAATGTTAAATTGCTTACCCGCCCAGTGTACGAGTTTTTAACTACCTGTAAAACCCCTTGCCGTTTGGAGCGTGATACTGTGACTTTTACAGTGCAGGATTTCCGCGCGGCTAAAACGCGCAGCGGTATGTGGATTGCAGAAGTGGAAATAAATGGGGAAATTGCCCTTACTTTTTTGGTTTTTAAGCAGGGCGGGCAGTTTAGTATAAAACCGCCGGAGCCTGTTAAATTTTTAGATGAAACGCTTTTAGAAACTATAAAAACCCGGTTAAAAGCGTTGGCACAACAAGATGAAATGCAAACACATAAGTAGCGGTTTTACCGTGGCGGAGCGGGTGGAAGAAGCGCGCAGTTTCAAAACGCGGCTGTTGGGGCTCATGTTCCGCAAAAATTTAGCCGCTGGCAGTGGGCTTTTACTGGCGCCGTGCCAGCAAATCCACATGTGTTTTATGAATTTTGCCATAGACGTACTTTTTTGTGACAAAGCCGGGGTTGTGGTGGGCGTATTGGAAAATTTTAAGCCGTGGCGCATAAGCCGCATTTTTTGGGCGGCGCGTCAGGCGCTTGAATTGCCCGCCGGCACGCTAAAAGGGCGCGTGCGCGTGGGGGATAAAATAGAATTTATCCCGTAATACCGTTTTTATTTTATACAAGAGGTTGACCATGGATTTGAAGAAGATTTTATTGGCGGCGTTGGTGGTGGCGTTGGGAGCCACCGGGGCCCAGGCACGCAACACTTGGGACGATTTCGGCTCCCATGTGACGCAGGCTAACGTGCGCGCGTTTACGAAAGATTTGGGCGGCTTAATCGGCGCCGGAACTTATACCACCGGGCGTGTGTTGGGTTGGGGGGGCTTTCAAATCGGCCCGCGCGCCGGAATGGTGTTCAAAATGAGCGAGGCCAACGGGGAAACCCACAGCGCCCGCCAACAAACCGCGTTGGGGGATAGGGAAGAAGTCGGCGCGGTGTGGTATCCGTGGTTGCAGGCGGATATTGGCATGCCGTTTCGCATAGACGGATTTATCCGCGCCAGCAGTTTTGAGGGGATGACGATTGCCGGCGGCGGCCTGCGCTGGGGCATTACGCGCCCGAGCGAGGTTTTGCACTCCTTTCAGCCTATGTTGGTGGTGGCCGCGCATAGTGCCAGCGCGCGGGATTTTTCCGCCACGCATTACAACGCCAGTTTGGTGCTTTCCATGAAGTTCAAATATGTGGTTCCTTATGTGGGCGGCGGGGTGGATTACACCACGTTGCACATCAACCGGGCCGCGTTGGCTACTGCCTTGGAGGGCACCAGTGAATACGCCGCCACCGCGCGCGCAACGGCCGGGCTGAATTTCAAATTGCCGTCTTATTTGGATTTAAGTTTAGCCGCTAACTATGCCCATTACGGTTTGGGGGCGGAAGGCTCTATCTCTTTCCGTTTTTAAGACCGTTTTTCCGATATACAAAAAGGGCCGGAATACTTTAATATTCCGGCCCTTCGTGTTAAAACAACAGATATTAAAACCTCTATTGGAAGTCCTTTTCGTTATATTTATACACCACCAGCCCACTGCGCAGTTTCGGTTCAAACCAGGTGGATTTAGGGGGCATAATCAACTGGGCATCCGCCACTTTTATTAATTCTTCTATGGACGTGGGGTACATGGAAAACGCCACCTTAAATTCCCCATTGTTTACGCGGCGTTCCAGCTCCGCCACCCCGCGGATACCGCCCACAAAGTCTATGCGTTTATCGGTGCGCGGGTCCCCAATGTTCAGTAGTGGTTGGAGGACATTTCTTTGCAGAATACTTACGTCCAGCCGGCTGACGGGGTCTTCCTCGTTAAACGATTCTTTTTTAGCGGTTAGCGTATACCATTGGCCGCCGAAGTACATTCCAAAACTGTGGCGGCGCGTGGGTTTGGCGAGCCCGGTAGCCTGAACGTAAAAATCCTTTTTAAGCGCTTGGATAAATTCTTCCGGCGTGCGGCCGTTTAAGTCTTTTACCAAACGGTTGTAGTCCATAATAAACAACTGGCTGGCCGGGAAAATAACCGCCAAAAAGTAATTGAAAGAAGCCTCTTCCCCTTGCGCGGGATATTTTTTGCGCAGCATAGCGGCCACATTCCCCGCGGCGGCGGAGCGGTGGTGTCCGTCGGCAATATACAAAACCGGGATTTTTTTGAAAGCCTCCTCTATTTTAGCCATATCGTCCGGGTCGCTAATCACCCAAAAAGTGTGGCGTATGCCGTCATCCGCCATAAAAGAGCAGACGGGGAAATCACTAATCACTCCGGCTACGGTGCGGTCAATATCCGGGTCGTCCGGGTAGGTTAAAAACACCGGCCCGGTAGTGGCGTGCAGCGCCTGAACGTGTTTACTGCGGTCTAACTCTTTATCCTTGCGGGTCAGTTCGTGCTTGCGGATAATGCCTTTGTCGTATTCCAGGGTGGAAACCGCCGCCACCAGCCCGTATTGCGTGCGCCCGGCCATGGTTTGGGCGTACAAATAATAGTGGGGGGTGGCGTCTTGCGTGAGCAAGCCCTCCTGCTGAAAGCGGAGGAAGTTTTCCCGCGCTTTGGCGTATACGGCGGGGGAATACGGGTCTGTTCCTTCGGACAGGTCAATTTCCGGCTTGTCTATATGCAGGAAAGACTCCGGGTTGCCTTGCGCCATTTCCCGCGCCTCTTGCGAGCTAATCACGTCGTACGGCGGGCAGGCGATACGTTCAAAATCTTTAGTAGGGCGCAGGCCCTTAAACGGTTTTACGGTTGCCATATTAGTTTACCTTGTGTAAAAAATTTCCTGTTTTGGCGAATGTGTCCACAATGTTTACGGCACATTCTGCCACGGCATCTTGCGCTTGGTCGGTGGAAGCGCCAATGTGGTGGGTGCCGTAAAAACAGTCCAAATCCGCAAACGGGGCAAAATCAAACACGTTGTCGGTGGCTTTGGGTTCGTTTTCGTACACATCTAACCCCACGCGCAAGTGTTTGGCCTTGGCGGCGGCAATTAAATCCGGCGTGTTTACCAGGCCGCCGCGCGCCGTATTGATGAAAGTAGCGCCGTCTTTTAAGGCGGTAAAGAATTTTTGGTTGAACAGCCCGTGCGTTTGCGGCGTGTCCGGCAAGTGGACGGTGACTGCGTCACTGGCGGCGGCTAACGTGTAAATATCCGCCATGGGCGTAATGTTCAGGCGGGCGAAGGTGTCCGCCGTGGCATAGGGGTCAAACGCCACCAGGCGCATCCCAAAGGCTTGCGCGCGTTTGGCTACCTCTTGCCCAATGTGCCCCAGGCCGATAATCCCCAGCGTGCGGCCGTAAAGGCCCCGCGCTTTGCTGTATTCTTTTTTGTTCCACACGCCGGCGTTTAAGTCCCGCGTGTTGTGGTATAAACGGCGGTCTAACGCCAGTAAAAGGCCCAGGGCCAGTTCTGCCACCGCAATAGAGTTGGTGCCGGGGCAGTTGCACACGGCAACCCCTTTTTGGGCGGCGTGTTTGAAGTCTATGGTGTCAAACCCGGCTCCGGCGCGGATGATAAGTTTTAGCCGGGCGGCGGCATTTATTACCGCCGCGGGCACTTTGGTACTGCGCACGATTAAAACTTCCGTATCCGCCACGGCGGCGGGCAGGGTGGTTTCGTCCAGTTCCGGGCGGAGCGTGACGGCGTGCCCGCGTTTTTTTAGCTCTTCCGTCCAATGGGCGGGGAATTTATCGGCAATTAAAATGTTCATAAAATCTCCTATTTTTGGGCGCGCAAATCTTTTACAATCAGGTCTACGCAGTTAAAAAGTTTTTCAAATTGTTCCGTGCCGTTAATATCCACAAACGGGAAGCACCCGATACGCAGTGAATTTTGCTTTACGGAAGAATATTTTTTTATTCCGTCGGCCAGGTTGGCGGCCCCGGTGGCTTTTAAGGCGGCGGAAATATCCGCATCTTTAATGGCGGGGTCGGTCACTTCCAGCGTAAGGGTGGTGTAGGAGCGGAATTTTTCGTCCTTAATCAGCGGGGCCAAATAGCCGCATTTTTTGGCAAAATTCAGCACGGCGTTTGCGTGTTTGCGGCAAAGCGCGTCCATGGCTTTTAGGCCGCCGTTATCCAACATCCATTTGCAGGCTTCGTTGAACATCCAGATATTGGTGGTGGAGGGGGTGTTGACCGTTTGGCATTTTTCTTGTGCTTTTTTGACGGCTTCGCCCAAATCCAGCGCGTAAGGCACGGTGCGGTATTTTTTGGCTTCGTCAATGCGTTTGACGGCTTTGGGGCTTAAAATAATTACACTGCTCCCGCCGCCCACGCCAAAACATTTTTGCATGGAAAAAAGCATTACATCAAACTGGCCTTTGGGCAGTTCCCGCCCGCCTGCGCAACTGGTGCAGTCCCACGCAATTAAGGTATCTTCGCCGCGGGCTTTCCAGGCGTTTTCCAAATATTCATTGGGGATTTGCACCCCGGTAGAAGTTTCGTTAGGCGTCAGCACGACCAAACTGGCGTTGTAGTTTGGTTTTTCAGAAGGGAAAAATTCGCCCTCTTTGGCTACCTTAAAATCTTTTATGACGTTGTCGCCCAAGCGGTCCGCAATTTTTTGGCACCATAATTTGGAAAACGCCCCAAACACCAGGCCGGAAACGGAGTTCGTCACCAAATTCCACATCACCGCGTCCAGCGCCGGGGTGGCGCCGCCTAAAAAGAAAATAACGGTATAATCCGGCGGCAGGGAAAGTAAATTTTTCAAATTTTCCGTGGCTTCTTTATATAAACCGTCGGTGGAAATATCTTTGGCGCGGTGGCTGCGTTCAAAAAGCGTTTGGCAGATAGGCGTTTGGCGCAAGAGCGGGTGCCCTTGGCTCGGCCCGCAAGTGAATGTGGATGTAGGTAATAACTCTTTAGCAATTTTTAGCATTTCAAAAAACCCTCCCTAGGGATATTTTTTATTCATTTCATTTTAATATCCTTTTATTGTATAAAAGTTTGCCGGGTGCGGCGTAAATTTTTTGCGGAAAGTTCCCATAAAAAACCCGGGCTTACCCAAAGAAAGCCCGGGGTTGTAAAAATACGCGCGGTTTAGCGCGGTTGGTAGTAAATGTCTTTTTTGGTTTTGTCGGCCGTTTCTTTCCCGGCCACGGCTTGCAAAATCAAAAAGGCAAATTCTATTACCGCCGCCGCACTTTTGCCGGTAATAATACGCCCGTCCTGCACGGCGTAATCCGGCTGATAGTGCCCGCCGAAGTCTTCGTCCATAGCGGTAAAACAGGTGTAATTGCGGCCTTTTAAGTAGCCGGCGTGGCCCAAGAGGGTCGGCCCCGCGCAGATAGCGCACACATATTTATCCGCCTGCATAAAGGTTTTAATGAGTTGTTGCACGCCGGGGTGGGCTTCCAACGCTTTGTATTGCGGCCCGCCGGGCAAAATAAGCGCGGCATAGTGGGTGGCATCCAACGTATCAAACGGTTTTAATTGGGCGCAGGTGAGCCCAAAGCGCCCGGTGGCTTGCGCGCCGCTAAGCGCGTACACATCTACCGTCAGCCCGCCGCGGCGCAAAATGGCATACGTTCCCACAGCTTCAATTTCTTCAAAACCGTCGGTCACAATCATACAAACTTTCAGATTCATTGTTTACTCCTTATCGTGGCGGGGGGAATACGGCTCAAACTGCCCCGCAAATAAAAATTCTTCCGCCAAGCGGGCGCAATCGGCAATACAGCCGGAGCAGGAGCGCAGTACGCGCCCGGTGGAAATGCCTTTTAATTCCCGGCAGAGGGAGGAGCCGTTCCAGTTTTCAAACTGTTTGAGCAGTTTTGCGCCCGCTTGCACGGTAGCACCCTTGGAGGAACGGTCCGTTAAGTTGCCGGAACTGTTTTTTAGTCCCGTTAATACCATAAGCCCGCAGACGGCCCCGCAGGTGGAGCCGCTGGCGGCAATTCCTCCGGCAAAGGCTTCCAGGGCGCGCAGGGCGGTGGTTTCGTCCATACCCAGTAAATCGCAATAAGTGCAGGCAACGGCTTGGGCGCAGTTGTAGCCGTGTTTGGCCCGGCGGTCTACGGCTTGTTGAACGCGGGATTTTATCACAAGGTTTCTCCTAAAAGAACCCCGGGCCTGTTAAAAACCCGGGGTTGAAATTATTTAACGGCTTTTAGCAGGGCGGCTACTTTGTCGGTAGCTTCCCACGGGAAACCCTTTCTGCCAAAGTGGCCGTAAGCGGCCGTTTGCAGATAAATGGGGTTTCTTAATTTGAAATGCTCAATAATTCCGCGCGGGGTAAGCGGGAAAATTTTGCGGGCAATTTCGGCCAGTTTTTCATCCGCAATTTTGCCGGTGCCGTCCGTATCCACATAGAAACCGACGGGCTCGTCGCGCCCGATGGCATAAGCAATTTGCACGGTACATTCGCTGGCTAATTTGGCGGCTACAATGTTTTTGGCAATATAGCGGGCCATATACGCGGCGGAGCGGTCCACTTTGGTCGGGTCCTTGCCGGAGAAAGCGCCGCCGCCGTGCGGGCAACGCCCGCCGTAAGTATCCACAATAATTTTGCGGCCGGTGAGGCCGGTGTCGGACTGCGGCCCGCCGATAACAAATTTACCTGTGGGGTTGATATAAATTTTGGTGTTTTTATCAATCCATTTTTTTACTATGGGCAAAATAGCCACGGTTTCAATTTCCCGTTTGGATTTTTCGGTAATTTTAGTGCCGGTTTTATCCAAAATTTCGGGCGTGTGTTGGGTGGAAAGCACAATGGTATCCACGCGGACAGGTTTACCGTCCACATATTCCACGGTCACTTGGCTTTTGGCGTCCGGCCCCAAATAAGGGAGGGTTTTTTCTTTGCGGGCTTTTTCCAAATTTTTCAAAATGTTGTTGGCCAGTACTAAAGAAAGCGGCATATATTCCAATGTTTCGTCCACGGCGTAGCCCACCATTAACCCTTGGTCGCCCGCGCCGCCCACATCTACCCCTTGGCTGATGTCCGGCGATTGTTTGCCGATTACGTTTACCACGGCGCAAGTATCGCCGTTGAAACCAAATTTTGCTTCCGTGTAGCCAATATCTTTAATTACCTGGCGGGCGATTTGTTCCACGTCCACCCAAGTACGGGTGGTAATTTCTCCGCCTACTACTACCAAACCTCTGGTAATGTAGGTTTCGCACGCCACGCGGGCGGTTTTGTCTTTAGCTAAAATAGCATCCAAAACCGCGTCGGAAATTTGGTCGCATACTTTATCCGGGTGACCCTTGGAAACGGATTCCGACGTAAAGTAAAATTTGCCTTGTCTAATCATACATGCTCCGGGCGGAAAAATTTGAGGGGTAAACCGCCTTGCTTATATATTATACCACTTTGCGCACCGGTAAAAGAACGCCTGTTTTTATTTTTTGGTGCCGTTGTTGCCCGGCAAAAATAAACCTGTGTTTGCTTGCGCAAAATGCCCGCCGTTTTGTGTTTGTACGGGGAAAAATTAAAAAAGGCTTGACTCGTTTTTTTTTTGATACAGTGGCAATAGTGATAACGTCACCTGCGAAGGTACCAATACTGCCGGACAGGAACTGTGCGCGGACTTCTGCGGTATTGATACTCCGCAAGAAAAATGTTGCAATGACGGGGATGCTGCCAAAACTGACGGATGCCCAGCTCCCACCAGCAACTAATCAGCTAAATGCTTGAGTAAGTTTAACACCCCGCCCGGTTTTATACCCGGCGGGGTGTTTTTAGGTTTCAGCAGAGTTTATGTTTTAGTTTCAGCAGAATTTGTTTTTAGGCTTCAATGCCGGTAAGCGTTTTGAGCAGGTAGCCAATAAAAAAGCTCACGCCCGCCACGCCAAAACTCAAGCAGGCCATTTCCGTAAAGCGGCGGCGGAAGTTTTCCCCGCGGGCTACCGCATAATAGAACGAGAACGCCGCAATTAATAACAGCGCCGCCGCCAACATCACCCCCAACGCCACAAACACATTGGAAAGCAGGGCAAACGGGCTGACGAGCGCGGCCACTGTAAACACATACGCCACCCCGGTATACAGGGCGGCTTTCAGCGGGTGTTTTCCTTCGTCCTCGGATTTGGAAGATAAATATTCCGAAGATGCCATAGAAAGCGCCGCCGCAATACCTGTAATGGCCCCGGTCAGCGCAATCAGTTTGGTATCTCTTAATGCAAAAGTAAACCCGGCTAATGCCCCGGTAAATTCCACCAGCGCGTCCGAGAGCCCCAACACCACACTGCCCATATAGGCAAGGCGTTCTTCGTTAATTAACACAATTAATTTTTGTTCGTGGGCGTCTTCGTCGCGGGCTAAATCCCGTATGGCGGGGTATTCGGTAAATTGGGAATAATTTTTTACCGCGCCGTGTTCGCCGTTTTCCATCAGTTTAATGGCAAACGTCAGCCCCAGTACCCGCGCTAAAAGCGTATAAATAAAAATTTTGGTTTTGTTAGGCTCCGCACTTACGCCGCTTTCTTTTAGAATCAGCTTATAGTGGGTGGCTTCTTCTTCGGCCAGTTGTTCCAGCGTGCGGCGGTTGTGGGGGTCTTTTTCCCGGCGGGCCAAATAATGGTAAATATGGTATTCGGTCCGTTCGGCCTGTGCAAATTGGTGCAACTCTTTTAAGGTTTCTTGGTGGTTCATAATGCTATTTTTCGTTTACTGCTGGAAGGGGAAATTCCTGCCCGGCGGCAAAATCATACACCACACTGGCCACAAATTTTAATTGGTCGGATAAATCTTTCACGCTGATAAATTCGTCCGCCCCGTGGGTGCGGTTTTCTTGGGTGGGGTCCATATTGGGGCCTAACCCGTAGGTAATAACGCCTTTGCGGCGCAGAAATTCACTATCGCCGGAGGCGGGGCTCATGCCCGGTACGGTGATGGAATGGGGCACCAAACGGTCGCCCGCTTTTTCAATAGAGGCAAACAGCGGGTCGGACCCGTCCATCGGGGCGGGGAACGGCAATTCCGGCTGTTCTACTACTTCTAAACTAATTTCGTCATCTCCTTCAAACAGTTTTTTTAATTCTTCCAAAAAAGTGTCCGGGTCTGTACCCGGCAACAGGCGCGCATTCAACAGGGCGGAGGCTTCGCTACTGGTGGCGCCGCTATCCTTGCCGCCCGTCAGCACGGTGGGGGTAATGGTGTTTTTTAATTGCGTGCGGAAAAACGGGTCCAACGCCACAATTTCCGCCGCCATGGCGCGGTTTTTTTCGTCCGCACCCAGTAAAAAGTGCATGGTGGTTTGGGCGTCTTCGTCTTGCAGGGGGGCAATAGCTTTGAAAAATTTGTACGTGGTGGGGGTCATCCGCGCCGGGGCGTTGTATTGGGAAATTTTAGACAGCGCTTGGGACAGGCGGTACACCGCGTTATCGTCCGACGGCATGGACGAATGGCCCGCCGTGCCGTAAGCCGTTATTTTTATATCCATATACATTTTGGTAGAGGCTTCCGCAAACACAATGGAAATGCCGTCTTTATCGCGGATAATTCCGCCGCCCTCGTTTAAGGCAAAGGCGGGGTTGATTTGGGCCCAATGCTCGTCCGCTAACCATTTTAGCCCGGTGGTACTGCCTACTTCTTCGCCGGAGGTTGCCAGGAAAATAACATCTCTTTTTAAGGGAATTTTATGCTCTTTTATCCAGGTAAACAAGGCTAAATAAACCGCGGTGTAATTTTTGGCGTCCGTGGAGCCCAGGCCGTAAATGTTGCCGTTTTCCAACGTGGCTTTATAGGGCGGATAGGTCCAGTTTTCGGCGGCGGAGGCGGTATCTAAATGGGAAATTAACAAAAGCGGCTTTTGGGCGGAATCGCTGCCTTTTAAGCGGGCCAAAATGTTGGCGCGCCCCGGCCGCGGGATTAAAATGTCCCAATCTATGCCGTATTTATTGAGCTGTTTGTAAATAAACCGCGCGGCTTCGGTTTCGTTCGGCTCCGGCTCGGAAGTGTCAATGTTAATCAGCGCGGTTAAATAATCCTGCGCGCGTTTTTCCAAAACGGAGTAATCGTCCGCCGCGGTGCAAAACGCGGGGAACGCAACGAATAATAAGGAGGCGCACAAAATCAGTTTTTTCATTTGGTATCCGTGGAAAAATGTAATTTACTGCCTGTTTTTATGCCGTGCTTGGCACTGGCGCCCGACGGCAGTTCCAACACATATTGGCCCTGCCCGTACACAACGGCAACGTCACTTTCCGGCGTGTAGGTATAGGAATGGGGCACTTGCTCATGCACTTGGCGGACGGTTTTATCCGGCGCAATAAAAATGATGTCCAAATCTATTAAGGTGTTTTTCATCCAGAACGCTTGCATTTCGTCTTGTTCCATAAAAAACAGCATGCCGTCTGCCGGGGCTAGTTTTTTTACAAACATCAGGCCCTTTTCTATTTTTTGGGGCGTATCGGCCACGCGCGCGTGAACGGTAAAACCGTCCGGCAAGGTCACGTCCGTCCGTTTGGCGCACCCGGCCGCACAAAAAATTAAAACTGCTACTAATAAAAAAGGCCATTTTCTCATATATATAGTTTAGCAAATATGCGTTCCTTGCGTGTTGACGGTTCAAAAACGGATTTTGTACACTGAATAAATTGTAGGAGGTTTTATGAAAAAAGGTTTTACTTTAATTGAATTATTGGTAGTAGTGCTTATTATCGGTGTGTTGGCGGCTATGGCACTGCCGCAGTATTTTAAGGCGGTGGAGCGTTCCCGCATGGCGGAAGCGCAAAACCTGTTGGGCACGGTGGCCGATACCCAGCGGCATAAATTTATGCAATTTAACCGCTACGCGCAGGATTACCGCGGGCTATCGGTAGCCCCACAAGGCGCGCGGGGCAGTGTGTATTACACCAAAGGAGATGTAGTCACTGGGGAACACTGCAACGGCTTTGCCATTGTGTTAGAGCCGGAAACCGCTTTTACCCAGGGCAACGTGTCGGCGCGGCGTTATACCTCTAGCGGCACTTTGCAGTATGACTATGAACTGAAACAATACTACCAGGCCAAGGATTTAACCTGCCACGGCTTAAATTCCGCCGGGGAAGAACTCTGCACCGATTTTTGCGGTACGGAAACCCCCAGCGAGTATTGCTGTACGGACGGACGCCGGCAAGCCTGCCCGGAACCTGCCGCTTTATAGCCGCGGAGTTTTTCAAGCGCCCTGCCCGCTTTCCCGCGCGGCGGGGCCTTTTTAATTTAGTTTGACGGTGTGGCTAAATTGCTATAATAATAGTATGAGTGATACTATGCCCGTTTTGGACGTGCAGGATTTGCATGTTTCTTTTACTACCGAGGACGGCCCCGTTGAAGTATTAAAAGGGTTGTCCTATACGCTCCCCAAAGGGAAAGTGTTGGCGGTGGTGGGGGAATCGGGCAGCGGTAAAACGGTGCATGCGCTTTCTCTACTGCGCTTGTTGCCGCCTACGGCCCGCATTACCCAAGGGCATATTTGGTTCCGGGGGAAAGATGTGGTAAATTTGCCCTCGGCCGAATTACGCAAACTGCGCGGAAGCCGTATTTCTATGATTTTCCAAGACCCCATGACCAGCCTAAACCCTGTTTTTACCGTGGGGCACCAATTAACCGAAACTATTTTAGCCCATACCAAAATGTCCAAGCTCCGCGCGCACGCCGCGGCGGTGCGGCTGTTAAAAAAAGTGGGTATTGCGGATGCGGCCAAACGCTATTATGCGTATCCGTTCCAATTTTCCGGCGGTATGTGCCAGCGCGTAATGATTGCCATGGCGCTTGCCTTGCGGCCCGACGTGCTAATTGCCGACGAGCCCACTACCGCACTGGATGTGACTATCCAAGCCCAAATTTTACGCCTGATTAAAAAATTGCAAAGCCAAACCGGGCTTTCCGCCGTGTTTATTACCCATAATTTAGCACTGGTGGCGGACGTGGCCGACGACGTATTAGTGCTTTACGGCGGGCTTTGTATGGAGCGCGCCCCGGTGGAAGATTTGTTCGCGCGCCCGCTCCACCCGTACACGCAGGGGTTGTTAAATTCCCTGGTGTCCGTGCATAAAAAGGCGGACGTGTTGCCCGCTATACCGGGTTATCCGCCGGTGCCCGGGCGCGAGGTGGCCGGCTGTCCGTTTGCCCCGCGTTGCCCCAAAGCGGTTAAAAAATGTTTTGAAGCCCGCCCGCCGCTAAAAGAGTTCGGCCCGCGCGCCGTGGCCTGTTGGAACGTAAAGGAACCCCTATGAACCCGGTAGAAATTACCCATTTATATAAAACGTATACGCGCAAGCGGTTTTTATCCTTCGGAAAGCAGGACACTACCCCTGTTTTGCGCGGGATTACGCTTACCCTCAAAGAAAATAAAGTGTTGGGCCTGGTGGGGGAATCGGGCTGTGGGAAAACCACGCTTACCAAAATTGTACTGGGGTTGGAAAAAGCCACCTCCGGCCGCGTGATTGTGGACGGCAAAGATGTAAGCACGTTATCTAAAGCCGGGTTCAAAAAATTGCGCCGTTTTGTGCAGGTGGTGTTTCAGGACCCGTACTCCAGTTTGGACCCGCGCATGAGCGTGCGGCAGTTAATCAGCGAGCCGCTAGATATACACGGTTTGCATAAACCGCGCGAAGAACGCCAAAAAGTGCTGGAAGATTTAATCCGCTCCGTGGGGCTTTCGCCGGAGCATTTGAACCGCTATCCGCATGAATTTTCCGGCGGGCAACGCCAGCGTATTGCTATTGCGCGGGCGTTGGCGTTAGACCCTAAAATTTTAATTGCCGACGAACCCGTCAGCGCGTTGGATGTGTCGGTTCAAGCGCAAATTTTGAATTTATTAAAAGAAATTAAAGAAAAGCGGCATTTATCTATGTTGTTTGTATCGCACGATTTTGCCGTGGCCCGCTTTTTGTGTGACGAAATTGCCGTGATGTATAAAGGCCAAATTTTGGAATATGCCCCCAGCGAGGAGCTGTTTTCCAACCCGCAACACCCGTATACGGAGGCTTTGCTTTCCGCCGTGCCGGTGCCCAATCCCGCCCACCAAAAAAAGCGGGAGCCGGTATCGCTCAGCGTAAAAAAAGGGATGGAAAACCACCCGTGTCCGTTTGCCGCGCGGTGCCAATATGCCGGGGCCCAATGCCGCTGTACGCAAACTTTGGCCGAGGCTTGCCCGGGGCATTGGTGCGCGTGCGCCAAACTGCCGTTTAAGGAACATAAAAGCGCGTTTGCCGTCTGATATAGGAGCAAAAAATATGAATGAACAACGCTTATTAAATACTTTTTTGGAACTGGTCCGCACGGACAGTGAATCTTATTTTGAACGCCCCATGCAGGAATTAGTGGTGCGCAAATTGCAGGATTTGGGCGCCCGCGTGTATGTGGATAACGCCGGGGAAAAATATGAAACCAACGCCCAAGGCAACGTGATGGCCTTTTTTGCGGGCACGGCCCCGAGCGAGCCCATTTTGTTGGCCGCACATTTGGATACCGTCACTCCGGGCAAGGGTGTTAAACCCGTCGTGCAAAAAGAGCGTATTACCAGTGACGGCACCACCGTTTTAGGCGGCGACGATAAAGCCGGGGTAGCCATTATTTTGGAATTACTGGCCACCTTAAAAGAGCAGGAAAAGCCGTATCCGCCGGTGGAAGTGCTGTTTACTTTAACGGAAGAACGCGGGATGTGCGGCTCTAAAAATTTGGATTATACCCACTTAAAAAGCCGCGAGGGGCTCATTTTGGATAACGAAGCCCACGACGAACTGTTGATTCAAGGCCCCAGCGTAAGCGATATTGAGGTGTGGATTAAAGGCGTGGCCGCCCATGCGGGCGTTTGCCCGGAAAAAGGCATTTCCGCCGTGGAAGTAGCCGCCAAGGCGTTAGCCAAAATGAAGTTAGGCCGCGTGAATAAAGATACCGTTGCCAACTTTGCCATTATCCGCGCCGGCGGAACGGCTACCAACGTGGTGACGGACGAAATCTATTTGAAAGGCGAAGCCCGCAGTTTATGCCCCAAAAAGTTGGAAAAAGAACTGGCCCATATTGAGGATTGTTTGAACGCGGCGGCCGCACAATTTGTAAAAACCGTGGACGGCAAAACCATCCGCCCGCATATTACTTTTAAGGCCACTTCGCGTTATGGGGCGGTGCAGGTTTCCAAACAGGCGCCCATTGTAAAATTAGTCAAAGCGGCCGCCAAACGCCAAGGGGTCAACTTGCGTACGGTGGGCTCCGGCGGCGGTTGTGATGCCAATGTGCTTTCCGGCTATGGGTTTACGTTGCCCAATTTGGGGGTGGGCGTGCAAAATTGCCACACCACAAACGAATATTTGGAGCTAAAACCGTTTTTTACCGCATTCAAAACCGTGTTGGATACGGTGCTGAATTACCGTAAATAATTTTTAGGAAGGATATGGTACCGTATGTTTAATTACATTTTGCGCCGCTTGTTATTGTTGCCCCTGGTTATTTTAGGGGTGACGTTTCTGCTTTTCTTTTTAACCCAGCGGCTCAGCCCGGAAATGCGCGCCTCGTTATACATCAAAGACCCCCGGCAAATGGGCTCTTTGGAAGAAGTCATCCAAAAATATGGGTTGCGGGACAATGTTTTTAAGCAATACGGCCGTTGGTTGGGCAACGCCTTAAAAGGGGACCTGGGATACAGCCAAAGTGCCAATATGCCGGTATCCCAAGCCATTAAAGCCTATTTGCCCGCTACGGTGCAACTGGCGGTAGTGACGATTATTTTGGTGGTCTTTTTCGGCGTGTGGTTCGGGTGCGTGTCCGCCGTTAAAAAGGATAAATGGCAGGACGTGGCCGCGCGGTTGTTTTCCGTGGGGGGCTTTTCATTACCGATTTTTGTGTTGGGCTTGTTATTACTCATGCTCTTTTACGGCAAGCTCGGCTGGTTTGCCCCCGGCGGCTACTCCGTCTATACGGATGTGGTAGTTCATAGCGGGAATTTCCATACTTATACCGGGTTTTTGTTGGTGGATGCTCTGCTCAACGGCAATTTGCGGGTGTTTGGGGATGTGTTATCCCATTTAGTGTTGCCGGCGGTCACGTTGTGCATTGGCTCTTTTGCGCTGATGGTGCGCGTAATGCGCTCCAGCATGCTAGAAGAATTAGGCAAAGATTATGTGCGCACCGCCCGCGCCAAAGGGCTTACGGAGCGCGCCGTCACTTATAAACACGCGGGCAAAAATGCCATTATCCCGGTGATTACACTGGCCAGTATCCAGTTTATCCGCTTGTTGGGGGGAACGGTTATTGTGGAAACGATTTTTGAATACCCCGGTATCGGCCGCTTTGGTGTTATTGCCGCACAGCAGTTGGATATTGCGGGCATTATGGGGTTTTCCCTGATGGTGGCGGTGTTGTTTGTGTTGGGTAATTTACTTTCGGATATTTTATATACGGCGGTGGACCCGCGTATCCGGCTGGATTAACAAATGTTAGAAAACCGTATTTTTAAGCGCTTTATAAAAAATAAAACTTCCCTGTTCGGGTTGGTGTTGGTGTGCTTTTTCGGGTTGGTGGCCTTGTTTGCCCCGCTGTTGGCCCCGGCACAAAACCCCAATAACCCGTATCAAATGCCACAGAGCAGTTATGATATTGCGCCGCAAACGCCGTCTGCCCAACATTGGTTCGGCACGACGGAACAGCAGTATGATTTGTTTTACGGCGTGGTGTGGGGGGCCCGGTTGGCGTTTAAGATTGGCATTAGCGTCACCTTTTTTGCGTTTTTAATCGGTATGTTGGTGGGCGGCGCGGCGGCGTATTTCGGCGGTGCGTTGGACGAAGTGCTTATGCGCCTGACGGACGTGGTGTTTGCGGTGCCGTCTTTGGTGCTTGCCATGGTTATTGCCGCCATGTTAGGGCCGGATATACGCAATATGATGATTGCCCTGACTGCCGTGGCGTGGCCGTCTTACGCGCGGTTGGTGCGCGGGGATATTTTGTCCGTCAAACAGCGCGATTATGTGACGGCGGCCCGGGCTTTAGGCGCGCGCGGCCCGCGGATTATGTTGCGCCATATTCTGCCCAATTCCATTTATCCGTCCGTGGTGGTAGCCAGTTTGGATATTGGGTATATTGTGCTTACGGCGGCCTCGCTTTCCTTTTTGGGGTTGGGGGCTCAGCCGGGCACAGCCGATTGGGGGCAGTTAATTGCCATGGCGCGCAACTGGGTGTTGGGGACGTCCGGCAATACGCTGGCGTATTGGCACACGGTGTTTATCCCCGGCGGAGCGATTTTTTTGTTTGTATTGGGTTGGAACCTGCTAGGCGATGCGTTTAGAGATATTTTGGACCCGCGCCAGGGCTGATTTTTACTACAATAAAGAAAAGAGGTCTTTTATACCTAAAAAGAGGATAGAGCTATGATTAGACGTAAAGATTTATATACCGCTTTAGCTGACAGTGCGTTCCGCTACCCGGAAAAAGTGGCTTTAGTAGAAGCCGGAACCAAGCGTTCCATTACTTACCGGGAACTTCTTGTGCAGGTGGACCGTATTGCCGATATGTTATTTGAACACGGCATTAGAAAGGGCGACCGCGTGGCTGTGGCGCACCGCAATTCCATTAATGTGGTAGCCACCAATTTCGGTTTATATAAATTGGGCGCGGTGTGTATCCCCATGAACTTTATGGTGACCAAGCCCGAAGAACTGATTTATATTTTGAAAGACTCCGGCGCAAAAGCCGTTGTCACGCAAGCGGAGTTTATCCGCCATTATGTAAAAATTTTGCCGGAACTGCCGGAATTAAAAACCATTTTTACTACGGACGAAATCCCGCTGTCCGCCAAAGACTGCCCGATTGTGGAAAAATTCTGGGAACAGGTGGAAAAATCCACCTTCCACGAAGAAACCGCCAATCCGGCCGCCGGGCTGGAAGATTTAGCCTTTATTTTGTATACGTCCGGCACCACGGGCCTGCCCAAAGGCGCCATGCTCACGCACGGCAATTTAGCCAGTAATGTCATTTCCTGCGCGCAGATTTTTAAGATTACGGACGACGACGTTTTCTTGTGTTTACTGCCGATGTTCCACTCTTTTGCGTGGACGGCGTGCGTGATTATCCCCATGTACTTAAACTTAAAAGTGGTTATTGTGGCCAACATTATGCCGGCCAGCCACTGGTTGAGCGCCATGGGGGCCGAAAAAGTGACCGTTATTTTGGCTGTACCGCAAATTTATGCGGTGCTTTCCAAAGAGGCCAAAGGGCTCAAACAGCTTTATTTGCGCTTTTGGCCGTTCAAAAACGTGCGCTTTGCGGTGTCCGGCGCGGCTCCGCTTACGCAGGATATTAAAGACCGTTTTGAAAAGAAAATCGGCGTGCCGATTTTGGAAGGCTACGGCTTAACGGAAACCAGCCCGGTCGTAAGTGTAAATACGGAAGAACTCCAAAAAATCAAATCCGTCGGCCCGGCTATTCCGGCCGTAAGCGTGATTGTGCTGGACGAAGACGGCAAGGAAATGCCCCGCAATAAAGAGGGGGAACTTTGCATTAAAGGCCCCAACGTGTTTAAGGGCTATCTGGGCAACGAAAAAGCCACCCATGATGCGTTTACCGACGACGGCTGGTTCAAAACCGGCGATATCGGCGTGATTGACGACGACGGCTTTATTTTTATTAAAGACCGCAAGAAAGATATGATTATCATTAAAGGGCTGAAAGTATTTTCTGCCCAGGTAGAAGCCGTCATTTGCGAACACCCGGCCATAGAAGAATGTGCCATTATCGGCGTGCCGGACGGCCGCGGCGGCGAATTTATAAAATGCTATGCGGTTAAAAAAGAAGGCGCGCAAATTACGGATGCCGAATTTAACAAATTCTTAAAAACGCATTTGGATAACTACAAACGCCCGCGCCTTTTTGAATTTGTGGAAGAATTGCCCAAAAATGCCCTGCGTAAAGTGTTAAAGCGGGAACTACGCAAAGACGCTATTGCCAAATTGGCCCAGCGCCAAGTAAATACGGAAGAAGGAATGTAAATGACGGATTCTATCGCCGCGGTTATTAAACACACTGCCCCCAACGCACACTATGTGGGGGGCATTGTGCGCAGCAGTTTATTAAAACGCTGGTCCGGCGATATAGACCTTACTTTACCGAAAGAAGAGGTTAAAAAAACGGCCCTTGCACTGGCTAAAAAATTGCACGCGGCCGTGTTTGAAATGGACCCCCAATTCGGCGTGTGGCGCTTGGTCACGCGCCGGGAAGGGTTGCAAATTGACCTTTCGGCCTGGCAAGGCAACACCCTGAAAGAAGACCTGTTGCGCCGGGATTTTACTTTTAATTCCCTGGCCTATCCCGTCACGGCGCCGGTGCAAATTTCCTTAAAAAAACAAGACGGCAAAACTCGCGTTTTATTAAAGGGGTTGCGCCGCGCGCAAATTGTGGATTATTCCAACGGTATGCAGGCGGTGCGGGAGCGGGTAATCCGCTTAAATTCCCCGCGTGTGCTGGCGCAGGACCCTTTGCGGATGTTGAGGGCTTTTCGCTGTGCGGCGGAGTTAAAATTTACCATAGACGGGAGCGTTTTGCGGCAAATTAAAAAAGATTCCTCTTTAATTTGGCAGAGCGCCGGGGAACGCATACAGGAAGAACTGGTGCGTTTGTTTAACACCTCCCAAGCGTACGAAAATGTTGTACTGATGGATAAATGCGGACTTTTGACGGCAGTATTCCCGGCGTTAGAGCCTCAACGCACCTGTGCCGAGGTTTACTACGGCAAAGGCGGCGTGCTGACCCACACCTTAAACACCCTGCGGCGAATGGAATTTTTATTGGATAATTTGCCCAAGGCGTTCCCTAAATATGCCAAAAAACTGGCTCCGTTGGCGCAAGATAAAGCCCTTTTTAAGATGACCGCCCTGTTGCACGATTTAGCCAAGCCGTCCACCGCCAAAGTGGTGGGGGACCGCCTGCGGTTTTTTTATCACGAAGAACGCGGCGCGCGTATGGCCAAAAAAGAGCTGGAAAAATTGCATTACAGCCGGGCGGATATGCGCCTGATTTGCGCCATGATTGCGGAGCATTTGCGCCCGAGCAATTTGGCCAGTAATGATGTAATTACGGACCGCGGCGCGTATCACTTTTTCCGGGATTTGGGGGATGCCGCCCTGCCGCTTTTGCTGTTGTGTTGGAGTGATTACACCAGTTATGTGACGGATGCCCAACTTAGGCGTATTTTGCCCCGTAGCGGGGAGCGGATGATGAGTTTGGAACGCGCCAAAAAAACGGCCAATATCGGCAAAACTCTGCGGCATTTGCAGGTGCTTTCCTTACTGCTTAAAAAGTATTTTGAACAACCCAAAAAAATAAAGCCCACCCAATTAATTAACGGGCGGGAAATTATGCAGGCGCTGAACATAAAACCGGGCCCGCAAGTGGGGGAACTGCTGGAAAAGGTGGCCGATGCGCAGGTGGATGGAAAAGTAGTCACCAAAGAAGATGCCCTGGCGTTTTTGAAAAGTTTACCCCTGTCCGCGCCGGAAAAATAAGGATTAAAAACTATAAAATAAATCCGGGTCTGCGTTTGGCAGGCCCGGATTTTTATATACCGAACAAAATACCCCAGGCGTGAACCCGGGGTGTTTCATGTGCGTTCAAAAGCGGTTTATTTTTTGTTTTTGTACGCATCTTCCAACGCTTTGGAAAGCTGGGCGGGGGGAATATCCCCAATGCCCAACACGCGCGCGTTGAAATCCGCCGCGTTAAAGCGTGCGCCTTGTTTCTTTTGATATTTTTGGCGCAGGGTTTTAAGCGTTTCGTACCCGACGGGATAAGAAAGCGCTTCCCCGGGGAGTGCGGTGGCTGATTTGATGATTTTTTCCGCTTCTTCTTTTTCAAACCCGTTGGCCTGGGTTAAAAAGGTCATGGCATCCGCATAGGAAAATTGCCCCAAGTGCAAGTTTACATCCACGGCGGCCGCGGCGGCCCGGCGGTAGTCTTCAAAGGCCAAAAACAGGTTGTCCGTATCGGTGATGATGTATCCGGCCTCTTGCGCGGTGTGCTGGGCGTAAACGCTCCAACCGTTATTGAGCGTAGGCACGCCGTAGCGTTTGCGTATGCCGCCCAACGCATTTTGCTGAACCGATTTATAATAGCGCCCGGGCACCAATTCTCCGGCAATCATCAGCTTGCGGGCAGAGGGGTTTAAGTCCTGCACGGCCATTTTGTGTTTGGCCAGTGCGTTGCCGGTGGGCAAGCGGACAAAAAAGTCATCCGTCGGCAAGTTTTGCGCCCCGTAAGGCGGCACAAATTTATAGGCTTGCATATACGCAAAATAAGCAGGCAGGGCTTGCACATTAAACGGCCCCTTAAATGCTTTTACGGCGTTGCGGTCTGCCAAAAAATCGGCCGCGTTTTGGGCTTCCTGCGCAATAGAAAATAAGATGTTGTTGGTGCTTGCGTCCAAGGCCAGGCGGTTTTTTATGGTGTAAAAATCAGCCGCGGTGGGCAAGGGCGCTTTTTTGTTGCGTTTTTTCTTTTTGGCCTTTTTTACCGGGGCGGAGCCGTCTTCGGTAATTACTTCGGCTTCTTCGTCGGCACTGACCGTAAAGGGTTCCAGTGCTTCTTGTAGGTTTTTGCGCGCTTCCAACAGGCGGCGTTGGGCCGCTTTGCGCAGGGCGGAGGGAGAATCCGTAATAAAGTATTTATTTTGCAACACAAATAAGTAGTCTTTTTCGCCCAGGCGGAAATCCGGCGTTTCTTCTTGCTGGGAAAGCGCCTTAAAATACTCAAACATATTTTTTAAGTTTTTGCGGGCGATATTGGTTTTTTTAACCGCATCTTGCCGGGATAGGTCGTCTTGCGCTTGGGTTTGCAGGCGGTGGGAAACTTGCTCATAGGCCAGATAGGCGTAATAGGCTTTTTCCATAGCCAGTTGGGCCAAAAAGGCAGACGGCGCTTTTAAGTTTTTGCGGGCTTCGGTGGCGGTTTGGGCCAGCGCGGCCGAGCGGGCGGAGAGCGCTTCGTTCTGGCGGGTTTGTAAACTTAAACGCTTTAGGAGTAAATCATATACCGCATCATACGCTTGGGTGTAGTAAAGCGGGTCCGTCGTTAAACGGTTGCGGTTAAGTTGCCAAATTTCGTAATTTACGCGGGCTTTTAACAAGGCGTAATCCGTGCGTTTGGCGGGGGAGAATTTTTCGCCGTGCATTTCTTTAATGGCGGTTTGCAGGCTTTGCAGGGCCAGCAGGGCGGCTTGGTCACGCGCCGGGGTGCGGGTATCTAACTGCGTATTGGCAGATTCAAACCCCAGCAAGGTGGCCCGCTCCGGAAAGAACGTAAGCATAATGGATTCATAGCGGTTGGACGCTTCCATTAAAGCGTTGTCTTCCATCATGGCGTCAATATCGTCAAAAATGGCGAAAGGGTCGCCGGCGGAGTGCGCCGGATAGGCCGCCAATAAACTAACGGCAACCAGCGCAAGAAGGGTTTTCCATTTATTCATTTTGTGTCCTTATAAGGTTAAGATATTCTATTATTATAGCAAGTTGAAAGCACTTCTGCCCGCGGGATAGTTTTGCACGTTTGGGGCAAAATATGGTAAAATAAAACTATATTAAAACGCCGTAGGCAGAGCCGTTCTGCCGTTTGCCCGCCCGGGCAAAACGCAACAAATACCGCGTTTTTTGCTATAATTAAAGTATACTTGTGACGGGCCATTAGCTCAGTTGGTAGAGCAGACGCCTCTTAAGCGTAAGGTCGTGAGTTCGAGCCTCACATGGCCCACTTTTTATTTTTCGGCTTTTCATTCCCTTTCTATTTTTTTGTATGCACTGCGGGGCCCGGCTTGTGCCCCGGCGGAGGCGTTTTGTGCCCCGGTTGTGCCCGTTTTTATAATGTCGGGTTTAATGCCGGGTTGCGGCCCGGGTGGAGTGGCGCGTGTTGGGGCCCGCCCGCATACAAAGCCGGGGGCGTGTTAGAAATGGCCAAACGGCAAAATAATGCTTGCTTTTGATACTGTTTTTAGGTATAAAATTAAAAAGGATATATTCAAGGCCGCCCGGTTCTTTTACGCGGTAGCGTACCCCGTGCGGGCGTTGGTGTGCGGCCTTAAATAAAATGTATGAGGAACGCAGTATGAATTTTATAAAGACCGAAATTGACGGCGTTATTATTATTGAGCCACGCATTTTTGAAGACGAGCGCGGTTATTTTTTTGAAAGTTATAACGAGGCGGAATTTCTTAAAAATAATATTCCCAATAAATTCGTGCAAGACAACCAGTCCAAATCTTCCTATGGGGTTATCCGGGGGTTGCATTGTCAGTTAGGCAAACACGCCCAGGCCAAATTGGTACGGGTGCTGGAAGGCAAAGTGTTGGATGTAGCGGTTGACGTGCGCAAAGGTTCGCCCACGTTCGGCCGGTATGTAGCCACGGAGCTATCCGCGGACAATAAAAAGCAGATGTTTATTCCGCGCGGTTTTTTGCATGGGTTTTCCGTCTTGAGCCCGACGGCGGTTTTTGCGTATAAATGCGATAACCTGTATTGCAAGGAAAGCGAGTTCGGCATCCGGTATGATGACCCGGAAATTGGGGTGGATTGGCAAATCCCGGCCGATAAAGTAGTCACTTCCGAAAAAGACCGCCTGGCCAACCGGCTAAAGGATATACCGTATGAACCATAAAATATTGGTGACGGGCGGAAACGGCCAACTGGGTACGGAATTAAAAAAGCGCTTGCCATCTGCCCTGTTTGCAGACGTGGCGGATTTGGATATTACGGACAAAGGGGCCGTGTTGGCGTATGTAGCGCAACACGGGGTGGATACCATTGTTAATTGCGCCGCCTATACGGCGGTGGATAAGGCCGAAGAAGACTCCGCCGCCGCTTACCGGGTGAACGTGACCGGGCCGGAAAATTTAGCCAAAACCGGGTGCAAAATGGTGCATATCTCCACCGATTATGTGTTTGACGGTTTGGGCCATAAACCGTACGAGCCGGACGACGAAACCAAGCCGATTTCCGTTTACGGAAAAACCAAGCGGGAGGGTGAAAAGGCCGTTTTAGCCAACGCCCAAAATGCGGTGGTTATCCGTACGGCGTGGCTGTATTCCGCCTATGGGAATAATTTTGTAAAAACTATGCGCCGCCTGGGGGCGGAAAAAGAACAGATTAATGTGGTGGACGACCAAATAGGCACCCCCACTTACGCCGGGGATTTGGCCGCCGCTATTGTGCATATTTTGCCGCAGTTGCAGGAAAGTTGCCGCGGTATTTACCATTATACAAACGAAGGCGTTTGCTCTTGGTATGATTTTGCGCACGAAATTATGGCGTTATCCGGCTTGAAATGCCGGGTCAATCCCATCCCCGGTTCGGCTTATCCTACCAAGGCAAAAAGACCTTTTTACAGCGTTTTGGGCAAAACCAAAATAAAAGAAACATTCGGTTTGCAAATACCGTATTGGAAACAAAGTTTGCAAGATTGTTTAGAAAGCCTAAAATAGCCGGGCCGCGCGGCGGGGCCGGTACAGGCCCCAAGTGACCGGCATACAGGGCCGCTTGCGCGTAGGGGCGGGCCCTGTTCCAACGGTGCAGCCGCTTTTTAGGCCCCCGGGCGAAAGCAAAAACAGAAAATTTGTTAAAATAACAAAAGGAAACCCGTATGAAACAAAATGAAGTAATCCCGGTAATGCATTGTTTTGATGATAATTATGCCATGCCGGCGGCGGTTGCGTTTTTATCCATGTTGGAACACGCAGACAGCCGGTATTTTTATAAATTATACGTCTTACATTCGGATATTACGGCCAAGCACCGGGAAATGTTGCAAACGGTGGTTTCGGCGTTTCCTAATGCGTCGTTGGAATTTATGGATATGGAAAATAAATTTGACGACCTGTTTGAAAAACTTAAATCCAAGGCCCACTATTCTAAAGAAATGTTTTACAAATTTCTGCCGCCCCGCTTGTTCCCCGATTACGACAAAATTATTATTACGGATGTAGATGTAGTTTATCAGGGGGATATTTCTAAAGATTTTGCTGATTTTAATGTGGAAGACGACTATTACCTGGCCGCACACCGGGGCAGTGTAATCCGGGGTAGCTGGTTGGAAGATTTTTATACGGGCTATGATAAAAATTTTACGCAGGAAGAAAAAAGTAAAATTTATACCCATGCCGGATATTGGATTTTTAATTTGAAAAAAATGCGCGCAGATGACATGAGCGAAAAGTTTATTCATTTTGCGTTTGAAAATATCGCCCGGTTATTACAGCCGGAGCAGGATACCGTGGATTTGGTTTGCGCGCCTAAAATAAAATTATTGCCGGCCAATGCCGTGGTTTGCACGTATACTTATGAAATGCTGGAAGATGTTGCCAACTTTCAAAAAGATATTTTTTATTCCGCGCAGGATTTGGCCTTTGCCTTGCAAAACCCTATACAAATCCACTATGCAACCGGCGTAAAACCGTGGAAAGATTCCTCCATTACCAAAGCCAAACTGTGGTTTGATTATTTGTTTAAGACGCCGTTTACCTGGGAATACATAGAAAGCCGGGAACATAAATTATTGTGGAATAACCCCTTGTTTTACCGAACCAAAAAACGCGCGTGGTTTAAGGCGCTGTTTGGCAAAATTTTCAAGTTGGGCTTGTCCAATGTTAAGCCGGTGCGGCGCGGCGCGGTGCGGCCGTTGGTATCGGTGCTGTGCTGTTCGTATAATCACGAAAATTATATTGCCGCCGCGTTAGAAAGTATCGTAAACCAAAAAACGGATTTCCCGCTGGAAGTGATAGTGTCTGATGATGCCTCTACGGATAAAACCCAAAGCATTATCCGGCAATATGCGCAAAAATACCCCGGTATTATCAAAGCTGTTTTAAGGGATAAAAATGTGGGCGTGGGGGAAAACTATTACGAAGCCTTAAAAAAAGTTTCCGGCAAGTATTTGGCTATTTGCGATGGCGACGACTGCTGGCTGGACGAGCATAAATTGCAAAAGCAGATTACGTTTATGGAGGCACACCCGGATTTTGCCGTGTGCTGTTCGGACGTGCGCTGGCATTATGCGGACGGCAATAAAAAAGATGAAATTTTTAAGGTGAAGGCGTATATGCCCAAAAAAATGCGCCAAAAAAGCGGCTTTACATTTAAGGATTTGCTCCACTGCCGTTTTATTGCCTCGTCCACTTGCGTTTTGCGCTGGACGATGAAAAACAATGTGCCGGTTTGGCTCAAAAAGCATTGTGTGATAGACTTTCCGCTTACGCTGGTTCATTCCATGGTGGGCAAAATTAAAGTGTTTGATGAAGTCTTTGCGCAGTATAACATCCACGCCAAAGGCGTATCCCGCAAGGAGCAAACCGCGCTGTATCAAAAGAAAATGAACGATATTTTAAGGTATGTGGATGATTATACGGGCGGGTACCATTCCAAAGAAATTAAAAAATTTATAGAACAAACCCAAAGGGGCCGGTAAAATGAGTTTTCTTAAAAAAATATTTCATAAAAAAAAGCAGGAGCAGAACCGGGTGGCGGATGATTCTACCGTCATTCATATCCACCCGGAGGACAGCCACAAAATTTGGCTGAACGTGCAAGGTAAAAACAATGTAATTAACATTGGCAAATTATCCCCTAAAATAGTGGGGGATATTCATATTTCCGTTTATGGGGATAACTGCTCGGTAAACATTGGGGACGGGTTTTTTACTTGCTACGGCGTGCATATTTTATTGGGCTTAAATCACGAAAATTACGGAAAAATTACCGCCTCGCACCTGAAAATCGGCAATAATACCTCCATGGAAGGGGCCCGGATTATTACTTTTAACAGCCATAACACCATTTCCGTAGGGGATGATTGTATGCTTTCCGAAAACATTATGCTTTATAATACGGATTCCCACCCGATTTACGATAAATCCACCGGAAAAATTATCAATTATGTGAAAGATATGACTATCGGCCGGCATTGTTGGCTGGGTATGAACGTAAAAATGTTAAAAAATACCGCGTTGCCCGATAATACCATTGTGGGGGCGCAAGCGGTAATTACCAAATCATTTACGCAGCCTAATTGCATTATAGCCGGTATGCCTGCGCGGGTGGTTAAACAAAACGTGGAATGGAAACGCTCCGACATCCGTTGGGTAAAGGGGGAAGAATGTTAAACTGGTTGTGCAAGAAAAAAAAGAAAGCGGGGCAAGCCCCCTGGCCGGTGGTGTATGATAAAATTTATCCGCCTTTCTATAACATTTACACCAAATTGGACGGCACCGAACCGAAACTGTATAACGAAAAGGGCCAGCCGGTGCATGTCTTTTTTATACGGGATAAAACTTCCGCGCATGCGTCTTCCCAATTAGGGCACCATATTTTATGGGATAAATACAATTTTGAGCTTAAAACCCATTTTTATACGCACGAATGTATGCTGGAAACCATGGGCTCGCCCATCCGGCGTTATGGGGCATTTTTTGAAACGCGGGGCATCCGCCCGGACAGCTTCCGCATTTTTGAAGAAAACCCCGGCCTGGAAAAAGATTTTGATTTGATTTTTACTTATGATGATGAAACCTTAAATAAGTATGCTAACGCGCGTTTTGTGCCCTTCTGCGCCACCGTTAAGCTGGATTTTGCCAAAATAGCCGAATTGGACCATACCTATAAATTACTGGACGATAATTTATAT
>ERZ1034626.448-NODE-448-length-29642-cov-5.511880_pt1 | contig 29642 bp, 27 predicted proteins | sample MGYA00520652_ERZ1034626 | MGnify/ENA primary metagenome ERZ1034626 (study PRJEB33766, sample SAMN09781765) | gut metagenome | biome: gut microbiome | host: Homo sapiens | place: Madagascar | study: EMG produced TPA metagenomics assembly of the PRJNA485056 data set... | reverse complement strand
CTCAACTACAACGGCCCCAGCGGAGCGGAGAAGGCGTACAAGGCCGCGCTGCGGAAGCTGAAAAGGGACTTGTACGGTGGAGCCTACGGCCGGTGGCTATCCGCTCAGAAAGCCATCCGCGCCGCCAAGGCGGAGGCGGAGCAGGCCACGGGGCATGACGCAACACCGCAGAGAACATGGTGGGAGGAGCAGGAACTGGCGAATCGGTTTGCCTGCGAGGTCGCAGCACTGATCCGTGTTTACGAGGTGCTCAGTGGAGCTTGATCAAAAAAGTTTTTAAGTCCAAATGCAATAAATCGTCCTTTCCGTGCATTACACGGATGACAGGAAACGGAATCCTACTCTTGACATGGAGTAGTGTGACATAGGTCTCTAAAAAACGGAAAACAACTGTGATGGGAAATGACATCCAGAAGGTCGTGCTGCGCGGATAAAACCGATTTGGTCAGCGCCAAATGCGGGAGGAACTTTCGCACAAGCGAAAGCTCCTCCCGCATTTATGAAAGCTCCTGCAGAGCATTGCCGAGGTCTATGTTGATGCAGATCGCCTGCCGCTGGATCTCCTGCGGACAAACTGCCTGCCCTTGATTGATACAGACATAGGTGGCGTTTGGATTCTTCGCTGTCATCTGCCAGAAGGGATACTTGATGATGACTGGAGTGTTATAGCCAACGCCCAATTCAAGAAATAGAATTTTTTGTCCTGCGCGGGTTCGGAGGAAATTTTCATACCGCTCCGCTGCTCTGTGCCAGCCTTCGTCCTCGACAAACTTATTGTCGGAACGCAGGTTCATTGTCAGCGGCTTGCCGCAGTGTGGACAGACAGGGAGCAGCTCTGTCGGGACTTTCATATCCTCCTGCCGCCTGACCATTTCACGAATCGCGGTTTCGTTCTCAAAGGTTTCCTGACAGCACGGCTCACTGCACTGGAACAGGCCATAATCGCCCTGCGTGTAAAACAGCCGTTTTTTGTCAAAGCCCGCCTTCTGAAAGCAGTGGTCAACGTTGGTTGTGATAACAAAATAATCTTTGTCCTGTACCAGCTTCAAAAGGTCATCGTAGACCGACTTGGACGCATCCTGATATGCAATCTTATCGTTGCGATTGACGAATGATTAAAAAAATAACGCAGACAACAGGCGCGCCTAATTGCACCTCCGGATAGCAAAGTTAATGCGGGAAGATTAAAACCAGCATAACTTATGTGTTATGATTGTTCACAAAACTAATATTTTACTTTGACTGAGTTCACCCTTAAACTAAAAGTAACAAAAGAAGCTGTGAATATTCAGCCTCTTTTGTGAACTTCGCAAAACTTGCTTTAGCGGACTATAACAGAGAATTAGATCAGGAGGTAATGTTCAGTGGCAGACGCAGTAAAGAAGAAAATGACAATTCCCGACTTTAAAAAATTCAAGCAAGAAGGGAAAAAGTTCACGTTTGTAACGGCCTACGACTATACTACGGCAACAATCGTGGACGAGAGCGAAAGTGAGATCATCCTGGTTGGCGATTCCTTAGCCATGATCATGCTGGGCTATAACAGTACCGTCGGAGTAACCTTGGATGATATGATCCATCATATTCGGCCGGTTGTGAAGGGCGCTCCGAATACGTTCGTCATTGGCGATTTGCCCTTTGGCTCCTATAATGTCAGTCCTGAGCAGGCCATTGCCAGCGCGAATAGGATGTTGATGGAAACCAACTGCGATTGTGTAAAGCTGGAAGGTGGCAGCGAGATGGCACCTACCATTGAACGCATGGTTAACGCAGGTATCTCTGTTGTGGGTCATATCGGCATGACACCCCAGACCAGCACGAGTTTCGGCGGCTTCCGGGTACAGGGCGGTACACCTGAAAGCGCAAAGAAGTTGGTGGAGGATGCTATTGCACTGGAGAAAGCCGGTGTCATTGGTATTGTTGTGGAATGTGTCCCCAACGCAGTTGGCAAGGCGATCCGGGATGCGGTGTCCGTTCCCGTGATGGGCATCGGTGCTGGCCCTGATGTGGATTGTCAGGTCATGGTCACACAGGATCTGTTGGGAATGTATAATAGCTTCAAGCCCAAGTTTGTGAAGCACTTTGCACAGGTGCGCAGCGAGATGGTCAAGGGCCTGAATCTGTTCCATGAGGAAACCATCAGTGGAGCGTTCCCCACCCCGGAGTACTGCTTTAATAAGGCGGTAGAGATTCCGAAACTGTATTGACGGACCCATCAGATTAGAGAAACATCAGCTAAGTATTCCTCCTTCTGCGCGGAAGGTTAAAATAGAGCAACAAAGCAAATTTACATTTTAGAAAAGGAGAATGAATATGAAAACCACAAAAATGCTTCGAGAAATGCTGAACTCCGGCGAGCCCTTCCTGACTGCCGGTGCCAATGACGCGCTGAGCGCCGTTATCGCCGAACGCGCCGGTTTCAAGGCCGTCACCATGGGCGGATATCTGGCAACAGCCGTCTCCCTTGCTCGTCCCGATATCGGTTTGATGACTATGACCGAAATGGCTGAACAAGCACGCCGCATCTGTGCAGTTACAAACATTCCTCTTATCGCTGATGCTGATAACGGTCATGGCAATGTGCTGAATGTGATTCGCACCATTCAGGAGCTGGAAAATGCCGGCGCCGCCGGTGTCGTCCTGGAGGATCAGGTTATGCCTAAGCGCTGCGGTCACATGGCAGGTAAGAAGGTTATCCCCATGGAAGAGCATGTCCAGAAGATTCGTGCGGCTGTCTATGCACGTAAGGATCCTGATTTCATCATCATTGGCCGCACCGATGCGCGTCAGGCACACGGCCTCGATGATGCGATTGCCCGAGCCAAGGCATATGCCGAAGCCGGTGCGGATGTTGTCTTTGTAGAGGCACAGGAAAGCATGGAAGAGCTGGAGCGCATTCCCAAGGAAATCAAAGGCGTTCCTCTGGTTGTCAATATGATCGAGGGTGGCCGTACACCTCTGCTGTCCAAGGATGAGCTGGGCAAGATGGGCTATCAGGTGATCTTCTATAATCTGGGCAGCCTTTATTCTCAGACCAAGGCCATTCAGGATTACTGCGAATATGTCATCGCCCACGGCACCTCTGCTGGTTTCACTGGCCCCATGGTCAATTTTGATGAGTTTAACAGCATTGTGGGCCTGCCTGAGCTGCGAGAGCTGGAAGCGAAGTTTCAGAGTTAACCGTCAAGGAAGATAGCTGTCTAGATTATAGTATGAGGTGCTGTTATGGATAAAGTCGCCGGAAAAATTGAGAAATTCTTTGTAAAATGTATTCCAGACGCTTTCCCATTGTCACTAATCCTGATGCTGATCACCATGCTTCTCGCAAAAGCGGTAACGCATACCAGCATCCCCGAAATTCTAGGTATTACGGCATCCGGCATGGTATCCCTCTGGTCTTTTACCATGCAGACAGTTGTATGCATGACTCTCGGTTATTGTGTGGCATGTTCACCTCCGATGGAGAGCCTCCTGGGAAAGATTGCCCGATCATTTGGCAGCAACCCGGCCAAAGTTGTGTTCCTGACCGGCCTGATTTGCAGTATTGCCCAGTACATTAACGGCAACATCGGAATGATCGCGGCTGCAATTATTGCCAAAGAAGTGATCAAAAACAATAAGAATGTCCGACCGGGCATTGTTGTCGCAGTGTCCTATGCAGGTATGTGCGTGCATTGCCTTGGCCTCTCTCCAGCTATCTTTTCTTCTGTTGCAACGGCAGGGCATGCATTCGAGGAGCAAATCGGCGTCATTCCTTTTAGTGACACGACATTCTATGTTCCGAACCTGATTATCGCTGTCGTGCTGGGCATTGGTATTCCTCTGCTGATGGCAGCATTTCAGCCCAAGAACTACACTAATCCCATGTATGATCCTCAGACGGAAACTGCAAAACTGGTCTATGATGCTGAGACGAAGACGAATGAGAAAACATTTGATTATGAATCATCAGGTTTTGTCAGATTTTTCGAAAACGGGAGAGTATTCAGCTGCTTTGTTGGTGTTGTTCTGCTGATTGGACTGGTGTTCTGGTTCCGGTTGTACAAGGGTTCCCTGAACTTCGATACGATTGCAGTTATACTGTTTGGTCTTGCTCTGATTCTTTGGGGAGATCTGGGTAAAATGGCAAACTGCGCAGAAGCGGGTGTTCGATCCATGTATGCGGTTGTGATCAGTTTTCCAATCTATGCCGGTATAATGAAAATCATGACAGACACCGGACTCGGAACTGCCATCAGCAATTTGCTCATCTCCAAGAGCACCAAGGAATCGCTGCCGGTCATGACGTTCTGGTCTTCCGGTCTCATCAACATCTTCGTGCCTTCCGCAGGCGGTCAGTGGGTTGTTCAGGCACCTGCTATCATTCCCGCAGCTACGGCATTGGGAACCGGCTACAATAAGATCGTCAGCGCGATTGCTTTGGGCGACCAATGGACAAATATGATCCAGCCGTTCTGGGCGATTCCGATTCTGGGTATCACGAAGGTGAAGATGAAGGAGATGATCTCCTTCACCACAATCATCTGCCTGTTCGAGGGAGTCGTGGTATCCCTGATCATGGCCTTTGTATATCCGATGTTTTAAAAGGAAGGTGCTTGTCTTGAAGAAATTTCAGTTTATTGATCTGTCTCAGCCGCTTTTTAACGGAATTCCCCTTGCCAGCCTGCTGCCCCGCTTTGTGACGTGGCCGTGTCTTTCAAAACAGGCGGGGGACTCCGTTAACAGCAACGCGCAACTCTTCAGCGACCATACCGGAACGCACGTTGATGCTCCCAGGCATATCTTTGATGACGGGAAAACCGTCGACCAGTACCCAGTGGACGCCTACTCCGGAAGGGCAATCGGTCTGGATTTGCGAGAGTGCGACGGCAAGGCCATCACGGCAGAGGCCATCCAGCAGGCGGAGAAAAAAGCGTGCCGGCCGGTGGAAGCTGGAGATATTGTCCTGCTGGTGACGAACCATTCCAAACTGTGGGAGGCTACGCCGAATGGGTATGCGTATCTGAAAAACAGACCCTGGGTTGACCCGGAAGCCGCTCAGTATCTCATTGACAAGGGAATCAAGGCCATTGGGATTGATGTCGGCGGGCCGGATCCTCTCGGTGATTCCAGCCATATTATCCACAATATGCTTCTCTCGAGAGATATCCTGATCATAGAAAGTCTCGCCAATCTTGAATCTGTGATGAACAGGGAATGCATGTTCCTTGCTTTCCCGCTGAAGCTTCAGGGTTCGACTGGTTCCCCGACGCGTGCGGTGGCGATGTTGGAAGAGTGAAGACTTAGTAAGCAGACCTAAATCTCCCGCAGTACACAGATTTTTGCAGCCTCTAATAGTTAACGCTATTAGGGGCTGCTTTTGTTATGGAGGATTTGAGAAACTCTGAGTGACATCAAGCTCTTCGTTTATGTATGGGGAAAGCGGAGGCTGTGAAATAGGTAAAACCTGAGCGGCTTTCAAAGTGCTACCGGTCTTGGCCACAGCAATAAAACAGAAAACCTTTCTTCGCCAGAGGGTATAACCCAGGATGAATGATATCTTACAAAGTTGATATTTCTTTTTCAAGGAAATGCGCTGTATAATGGATATATCTATTTTGGGGAGTTCTGGAGAAGGTGATGTCATGACCGCAGAAATTGCGGAGGCGAAGCGAGCTCTGCGTCAGATCATCCAGAGACGTTCAAAATTGCTCCCTGCCTCGTATTTCCAGGAAGCGGGCCGGCTGATATCTGAGCGAGCCTGTCGTACGAATGAATACCAGTTGGCAAGTACGGTCCTGGGATTTGCCAGCATGGAAAACGAACCGGATACCAGTGAGTTTCTCAGACACGCCTTGCGGGAAAAGCGGCTGGCCCTTCCTGTTTGTAGAGACAGCGGCATGATGGAAGCGCGGGAGATTCAGTCCAAGCAGGATCTGGTTCCAGGGAAATATGGCATCTGGGAACCCGCCCCGCATTGTCCGTTGGTTCCCGTGGAAGAGATCCAGTTTGCCTTGATTCCATGCGTATCCTGTGATATCACAGGGAAGCGGCTGGGCCATGGTGGCGGATATTACGACCGGTATCTGGTAGCTTACTCGAAGACTGCTGCGCTGGTATGTCCGGCGGCTCTGCTGAGCGACAGGATTCCTGTAGACGCGTATGACATTGCCATTCCCTTTGTAATAACAGAAAGTGCTGTTTACAGAAATGGGCACTAATCGGATTGCCCATTGGCGGACTGCTAAAGGAGAGAACACCATGATTGTGGAACTGGGTTACCCCATCTTTGCGGGGATGCCTGTCTATCCGGGGCTTCCCCAAGTTGAAGTTACACCTAGAGAGCGGATTCAAAACGGAGATCCGTGGAACGGCTCCATTTTGTCCATCTACCTCCATGCGGGAACCCACGCGGATGCACCCTGGCACTATTTGGATGACGCATTTGGCATTGATCAGATCCCGGCGGAGAACTTTATTTATAACCATCCTCTGCTGGTCTCCCCAGACTGCGGTCCCGGCAGTCTGATCAGCGTACAGGACCTCCAGGCAGCGGGAGACGATTTGTATGAGGCCGATGCATTGTTTTTCAATACGGGGTACTGGCGGTATCGAAAAAGCGACTTCCTGTACTACGGGACCAATTTCCCGACCCTCTCTCCCGAAGCGGCGGTCTTTATTCAGGAAAAGCTGCCAAAGGTGAAAGCCGTCGCCATCGACACCCTGAGTATCGAAAATCTGGCACAGGGAAACAGCAACGGATATCAAACGCATCGCACATTACTGAATCCTGAACCCGGCACAAACCGGACGATTGTTATTCTTGAGGACTATAATCCCGAGCCTGTTATAGGGCGGGCCATGAAATTTGCTGTGGCAACTCCCCTCAGAATTCAGGGGCGGGATGCAACGCCAATCAACATCTTTGCGGGAATATCATAAAAAAACCTGATATGTAATGACCTTTGTCAAGAGGCAAAATACCCCTAACAGCGACCACCGCAAATATTTTTAATTGGAAGGCATCTTGAAAGAGCTCCGGATATCAGTTCCCGGCATTGGCCACTCTGATATACGTGGATTGGTTACCTACAGGTCAATGGTCCGCCGAGAGCGCTGTCGTCTAATGTCGTGGATCACATTATTGTGCCATCATAGGTTTTTCGTAGATCGCTCAAACCTTGAGAAGCAAAAGCTCTTTCAAGATGCCTTCTGATGTGAATGGGGCAGCTTGCAGCCCTTGATTACCCGCTATCGCGGCGGGCGGGGAATGTCAAGGCCGGAGCCGCGTCAGCGGTGTGAAGCAGTCTTGACATTGCCTGAACACTACGATACCTCACGCAATATTGCCGGTCATCATGCCCCAGATATCATAACTTGATTCTCCCTGTCAAGGTGACCCAGGGGAGTAAATAAAAGAATATCCGTCAATCCCCTTTTTATAAGAATCCATAGATGGCACAAGGCCCCGGTGACAGCTTTTTCCGCCCCAATCTACTGATACACAATGCCCGCACAGATAAAAGCCGTCATAGATAAGATGTTCTCTTTCTACACGGCAGGGATAGATCTCTCAGGCGAAAAATGTGCAGTCATTTCCTGCTTTGGAGATACTGATACATCCGTAGTGGACGGTATGCGGATTCCTTTTGAACGGGCAGCGACGCTGCTGAACTGGAAGATGGCAGGCGAGGTGTATATTCCGGGTGTTCTCAACATAGGCGATATTGACAGGACAGTCGGCTGCAAACAGGCTGCTGCTTTTGTTCTGGGTTTCTTCCATTGTTTACAAATGAAAAGGGAAATCAGTCGGCGTAAAAACATGCCATCCCGTAGCAAAAGCCGGGATGGCATGACTATATTTACAGGCGTTCTGCATACATCTGGAGGATTGACAGGCATCAGTACCTGCTCTGGTTCCTGCGGAACGCCCCGGCTCTAAACCAGTCAAATGCGGCATGGGCGGAACAACTCACGCCCTCCAATGCCCCTGATGAATACAGAATACCGCAGAAATGAAAACTTGCCATCCTGATGTTTGATATGGGATGGCAAGTTTTTAATACGCTAACAGCTTTGACGGTTACGAGCGAATTTTGCAAATTACTGGAAACATGGATACACTTGTTCTTGACTCCTTCGATGGTTCTGGAGCCACCGCCCACGCCGTTCTGAACATGGACAAGGCTGACGGCGGACACCGCAAGTTCATTCTCGTTGAGATGATGGAAACTAGAAATAGTTCTCCATCCCACCTCTATTCAACAGCCCCAGTTGTTGTCCTCCAGCATCTTCACATAATCGTAGCTTTGCGACGCGGTGTGCTGAAATATCTCTATGTGTTTTGCACTGTTGCCGTATGTGATCCAGTAGGCAAAGCAATCCGCAAAATACTCCCGGCTGTTGGTTTTGGCGTAGTCACGGAAGCTGGAATCACCAGCTTCCAACTGGTAAAGCCGTTCCCATTCTGCGGAGTCGTTCAGAACTTTATCAAGAAAATGCCCGAATTCATGGAGAGTAGCCTTGGCGTCCGAGATGTAAATCGCTTTATCCGCATAGCTGGTAGCTCCGATACAGCTCATGCTGAGCTTTTCGCTGAGATTAGCCATATATTCGAAATCGACAATGTATGACCACCTTCTGTCCTGGAACTCCTAGGGAGCCGGCTCCGGTACCTCCCGCAGCGCAAGCAGGTAATCATTCATATTTACGCCTGCCTTGGATAATTCGGAGAGCATAGGCGGCTGCTCAATCTCAAATTCCCGCGTCAAAATGACATGGAACAATACTGCTGTCTCACCGCCGGTGACAATCTCAGCGTAACTTGTTCCCTCCGGGCAGAGACCCAATTCCGCCCCGATCCGCAGGCAGTTTTTGTAGTCAGACATGGGCACGCCGCCGGGATACAGCGTGGAATCATAGACCGGCAGACCAATGGCGGCAAAGGCGCTCTGATACAAAGCGCCCCGGCCCATCCGCGTATCCGGCTGCATCATGGCTTCCGCGGACAGTCATCCGCTGCGATAGGCTTCCGCCAGACATGCGGCGCCAAATGAAGCGGTCTTGTTTTTTGCGAAGAAAGCAGTGACATAGTTTATTGCAACACTCTGGCACACAAAAAGGGGATGAGAGGCCCTAATGCAAACCAACCAATCAACGTAAATCAATTTTGGCGGGTACACTTTTCCAAAACAGCTGTGCGCACTTGGAAAGATTTTGATTTGCAGGCGCGTTCATTGTGAGGTACCAGGTCGGAATTCGAACGCCTACCGGTTTTATATAGGCAAAGTTAGCGGTGTCCAGTAATAGGCTGGTCATAAAATTGGGGAGGATTGATATGCCGTTGTATGCAGCTTTGGAGACATAATTGCTGATCGCACGTACATTTGGGACGGTGATCATATTCTTTGGTGAGACGCCCAGTTGGTGCAAATAATCCATCATGAGGCGATGGAGATAGTATCCTTCGCCCAAGGAAATCAGCTGCATCTCATTGATCAGGGGAATATCTGATTCTTCCAACTGAAAAATTTTCCCGTTATCAAGGGTTTTCTTACCTTTTACAATGGGATTGTCAATGCTGGTGGCGAGAAGGAGGTCTTCTTCTTGCACAATTCGGCGGGTAAAAAGCGGTTCTGTCCGTTCTGTTGTATGAAAAAATGCAATATCGAGGTGTCCATCTAAAAGTAATTTTTTAGTGGTAACAGACGTTCCCTCCATAATTTTAACGTCGATATTTGGATGCTGGTCAATAAAATTCTGAACACAGGATTCAAAAATCAAGGGAATCAGTTGAGAAGGAATGCCTAAAGTCAAGATTTGATCTTTTCCGTGTTTAACATGGTTCAAATCTATTTTTAATTGTTTCTCCATTGCCAGTACAGAACGCACATACTCCAGATAAATAGTGCCGGCTTCTGTCAGAGCAATGGGCGTGGTGCTTCTGTCCAGCAACTTTACACCAAGATCGCGCTCCAAACGCGTTAAGTATTGGGAAAGCGATGGTTGTGAAACGCGTAAAGCCTGAGCGGCCTTCGTAATATTGCCTGTCTCAGCCACCGTAATAAAATAGGAGAATCTGCCTTGAGTGTAGCTGTTGCTGTACATAAAAGGTATCCCTCCATTTCGTCCGATTATCACGCAAAAGGATAAAATGATTTATTATTATATCATATTTCTCCAAAATTACAATGAAGATTCTGAAAAAATGCCTGTCAGAAGGATGTCAACATCAGATTCGCATAGCCATAACCTGCGTGTTATGACAATCAAGAAAAGAAGTATTTTACCTTGAGACTCCCCTTGCCTTAAAATGAATATGACAATACAAAAGAACCTTCTGACAGGCAGTATTGATAATGAATGGAGGAAAAAGAAATGGCTATCATGAGCGACATTGAAATCGCCCAGAGCGCAGTTCCGCAGAAAATTACGGAAATTGCAAAGAATTGCGGCATTGATGAGAAGTACATTGAACTGTATGGCAATTACAAGGCAAAGATCGATTACAACATGCTGAAGGATACCGATAGGCCCGATGGTAAGCTGATCCTGGTCACCGCTATCACCCCCACCCCCGCCGGCGAGGGCAAGACCACCACTTCCGTCGGTCTGTCTGACGGCCTGCGCGCTATCGGAAAGAACGCTGTTGTCGCACTGCGCGAGCCCTCTCTGGGTCCTGTATTCGGCGTCAAGGGCGGTGCTGCCGGCGGCGGCTACGCACAGGTCATCCCTATGGAGGACATCAACCTGCACTTCACCGGTGACTTCCATGCTATCGGCGCAGCCAACAACCTGCTGGCCGCTATGTTGGACAACCACATCCAGCAGGGCAACACGCTGGGCATTGACGTCAAGCAGATCACCTGGAAGCGCGCCGTGGATATGAATGACCGTCAGCTGCGCAACATCGTCAACGGTCTGGGCGGCAAGATGCAGGGCGTGCCCCGTGAGGACGGCTTCGAGATCACCGTGGCCTCCGAGATCATGGCAGTTCTGTGTCTGTCTTCCGATATCACCGATCTGAAGGAACGTCTGGCTCGCATGATCGTTGCTTATACCTTCGACGGCAAGCCCGTTACCGCTGCTGACCTGAAGGCTCACGGCGCTATGGCGGCTCTGCTGAAGGACGCTCTGAAGCCCAACCTGGTTCAGACTCTGGAAGGCACCCCCGCTTTCATCCACGGCGGTCCCTTCGCTAATATCGCTCACGGATGCAACTCCATTATGGCTACCCGTACCGCGCTGAAGATGGGTGACTACGTTGTTACCGAGGCTGGTTTCGCTGCTGATCTGGGTGCCGAGAAGTTCTTGGACATCAAGTGCCGCATGGCCGGCCTGAAGCCCTCTGCGGTTGTCATCGTTGCTACCGTCCGCGCGCTGAAGTATCACGGCGGCGTTGCAAAGGCCGACCTGAACAACGAGAACCTGGAGGCGCTGGAGAAGGGTCTGCCCAACCTGCTGCAGCATGTCGACAACGTGAAGAACGTCTTCGCTCTGCCCTGCGTCGTCGCTATCAACGCATTCCCCACCGACACCAGGGCTGAGCTGGATCTGGTTGAGAAGAAGTGCAACGAGCTGGGTGTCAACGTCGCTCTGTCCGAGGTTTGGGCAAAGGGCGGCGAGGGCGGCAAGGCCCTGGCTACCGAGGTTGTCCGTCTGTGCGAGGAGCCCAACAACTTCGCCTTCTCCTATCCTTTGGATATGTCCATCGAGGAAAAGCTGGAGACCATCTGCAAGCGCATCTATCACGCTGACGGCGTTGTCCTGACCGCTAACGCAAAGAAGCAGGCTGCACAGCTGACCGAGCTGGGCTTCGACAAACTGCCTATCTGCATGGCCAAGACGCAGTACAGCTTCTCTGATAACCCGGCTCTGCTGGGCGCTCCCAAGGGCTTCACCGTTACCGTCCGTAATCTGAAGGTTTCTGCTGGTGCTGGCTTCATTGTTGCTCTGACCGGCGACATCATGACCATGCCCGGCCTGCCCAAAGTCCCCTCCGCCGAGAAGATCGACGTGGACGAGAACGGCAAGATTTCCGGCTTGTTCTAAACAAACATATTACCATGGGGTGTCTGCGGATCTCTCCCTTCTACTGCAGACACCCCCTCTTACCTCATACAGGAGGATGGATGATCATGAAATATTTAGTTGAAAAAAGCTGTGTGGATTTCACCAGTGTGCTGGCATCCAAGGCTTCTGTTCCGGGCGGCGGTGGAGCTGCCGCCCTGGTGGGTGCATTGGGAACGGCATTCTGCTCTATGGTGGGAAATTTCACCGTGGGAAAGAAGAAGTACGCTGCTGTGGAGGCAGATGTACAAGTAATGCTGAAAAAGGCAGAAGTTCTGCAAGAGCGGTTGCTGGAATTGGTAGATGCAGATGCACAGGCATTTGAGCCATTGTCCAAGGCGTATGCCATTCCTAAGGACGATCCGACTCATGACGAGGTTTTGGAAGCAGCGACTCTGAACGCCTGCAATGCCCCTATTGAAATGGTGCGGCGCTGCGGCGAAGCAATTGACTTGTTGGAGGAAATGCTGGAAAAGGGCAGCGTCATGCTTGTCTCAGACGTGGGTTGCGGGGCACTGCTGTGTGAGGCGGCCATGAAGAGTGCTGCCATGAACGTTTTTATCAACACCGGGTCGCTGAAGAACCGGATACAGGCCCAGAACATAGAGGCGGAAATTGACGTTTTGCTGGAGCGGTATACTCCAAAGGCAACAAAAATTGCGGAGACGGTGAATCTCCGCATCCGGAAAGAGGTGTAACGATGGCACAGATTTTAAAAGGCGCACCGGTTGCTGCGGCGCTAAGTGAACAGCTTATTCACCGGACGGAAAGCCTGAAATCCGCCGGCATTGTTCCCACCCTGGCTATCCTGCGAGTGGGTGAGCGGCCAGATGACATTTCTTATGAGACAGGTGCCATGAAGCGCTGTGAGAAGATCGGCATTCAGGTAAAGCGGTTTCTGCTCTCTGCCGATTGCCGGCAGGAGGAATTGCTGGACACGATCCGCCAGATTAATGAGGATGACACCATCCATGGCTGCCTGATGTTCCGCCCGCTGCCCAATAAGAGTGATGAGGCAGAGGCCTGCACACTGCTGGCGCCGGAGAAAGATGTGGACTGCATGACCTCCGGGTCCCTTGCCAGCGTATTCACGGGAAAAGGTGCAGGCTATCCGCCTTGTACTGCCGAGGCTTGCGTGGAGCTGCTGAACCATTATGGCATCCCTCTGCGGGGCAAACGGGTAGCCGTTATTGGCCGCAGCTTGGTCATCGGCAAGCCGGTATCCATGATGCTGCAGAGCCGAGATGCCACGGTGACCATGTGCCATACCAAGACGGTGGATATGCCCGCTGTTTGCCGAAATGCCGAGATCATTATTGCCGCAGCAGGTAAAGCTGGCGTGGTGGACGAGCGGTTCGCATCCCCTGGTCAGGTTATCCTAGATGTGGGCATTAATGTGGACGAAGAAGGAATGCTGTGCGGAGATGTGAAGTTCGACGTAGTAGAGCCCGTCGTGGAGGCGATTACTCCGGTCCCTGCCGGTGTGGGGGCTGTGACCACGGCGATTCTGGCCAAGCATGTAATTGAAGCTGCTGAGAAAAAGCTGAGATGAAACGACTGAAGGTATTTATGTCCGGCATGCTGGCAGGCGTTTGCGTTGCTATTGGCGGCACAGTATTCCTTTCTTTGGATAACAAGGTGCTGGGGGCTTTCTTATTTACTGCCGGACTCTTCACCATCTGCACCCAGGGACTGCATCTTTTCACCGGAAAAGTCTGCTATGCCTTTGAAAAAGACAAAAGCTACGCATTGGATATTCCTTTTATCTGGCTGGGGAATCTGGCCGGCACATGGGGAACCGCTCGGATGATGCGCTGTACCCGTATCAACGCAGCGCTGGCAGAGAAGGCTACTAGCCTGTGTGAAATAAAATTAGAAGACAGTCTCATCAGTATCTTTGTGCTGGCAGTCTTCTGCAACATTTTAATCTACATCGCTGTGGAGGGGTTTCATAATATTCCGCATGAGGTTGGAAAATATCTGGCGCTCTTTTTTGGCGTCGTGGTGTTTATCCTGTGCGGATTTGAACACTGCGTGGCTAATATGTACTATTTCTCGGCGGCTGGAATGTGGAGCAGCAAGACGCTGCTGTATCTTCTGGTCATGACCTTGGGCAATGCTGTCGGCGGCGTGCTGTTTCCGTTGGTGCGCAAATGGCTGGCAGGGAAATAAAAATGAATAGACAGAGTAGGAACGGCGCGTTGGACGGTTTTTGACCGTCCTGAAGTGCTGGCGGATGGGAAGTTGCCGCCAGACGAAGGGATGCCGTATCCGCATCCGCTGCCACAAGAGAAGGCACCACCCTCCCTATGTGGCAAAATCACAGAAGGAGAATGCCACATGAAAAGAACAGATATTAGGAGGATTGTTGTCCTCGGTCTTTTGATAGCCGTTCAAGTAATCCTATCTCGTTTTCTCTCTATCAATGCGTGGAATGTTAAAATCGGGTTTGGTTTTGTCCCCATTGTCGTTGCAGCAATTCTGTATGGGCCAATTCCTGCGGGAATCACATATGCACTAAGCGATATGCTGGGCGCGATTCTGTTCCCAATTGGTCCGTACTTTCCGGGCTTTACCCTGACTGCGTTTCTTACCGGAATGATCTATGGAAAGTTCCTTTATAAAAAAACGAGCATCCCCCGTATTGCTGGCGCGGTTTTAGTTACACAGCTATTGCTGAGTTTGGTGGTCAATTCTTTTTGGATATCCATACTGTATTCCTCTCCATATACTGCTTTGCTTGCTACCCGGATTGTCCAGTGCGGCATTTTGGGTCCTGTAGAGTTTGTTGTCATCGGAATCATCACAAGATCCATGACTCTATACAGGAGGCTGGCTCAGGCATGAACTATCAGGAAGCAATTTCGTTTATTCAGGATACCGGTTGGATGGGCTGTAAACCTGGGCTGAAGCGCATCAGAGAGTTGTTGGATCTGCTTGGGAATCCACAAAATAATCTAAAATTCATCCATATTGCTGGAAGCAATGGTAAGGGGTCTACCTCTGCAATGTTATCCAGTATTCTGACTTGCGCCGGGTACCGCACAGGGCTTTTTACCTCTCCGCATCTGTGCCGATACAATGAGCGGATCAAAATCAACAATGTTGATATTTCTGATGAGGATTTGAGTTCTGCAGCGGAGAAAGTGTCCGTTGCCGTAAAACAAATGCACGATACGCCCACAGAGTTTGAACGGTTCACTGCAATCGCGTTCCTTCATTTTCAAATGTGTGCCTGCGATATTGTTGTTCTGGAAGTAGGCCTTGGCGGACGATTAGACAGCACAAATGTGATTCCTGCACCGGTGCTATCCATTATCACAAACATTGGCCTGGAGCATACAGACCTTCTGGGAGATACGCTTGAGAAAATTGCAGCGGAAAAAGCCGGTATCATTAAAGAGGGTGCCAGTGTCATTCTTTATGAACAGTCCGCACAGGTGGAGAATGTCATCCGGCGAAAATGCGCGGAGTGTAATTGCGGTTTGACCGTGACAGATATTGCGCAAGAGCAGCTGGAACTTCTGGATATGACTGGTCAAACATTTTCTTATCGAAAACGAAAGAATCTTCGTTTGAATCTGCTGGGCACTTATCAGGTTTATAACGTTGCTGTGGTTCTGGACGCAGTAGATGCATTGAATCAACGCGGTTTTACTGTTTCAGAGGAGGACATCTCTAAAGGGTTGGCACATGTAGTGTGGCCAGCTCGTATGGAGCTTCTTGGGCAAGAACCGCCGTTCCTCCTGGATGGGGCTCACAATCCTCAGTGTATGACTGCGCTTAGAGACAGTCTGGAATCCATTTGGCCCAATACGAAAATCGCATTTTTGACAGGAGTCCTCGCAGATAAGGAATATACAGAAATGATGAACACCCTTCTGCCTACAGCTGCTGCGTTCTTCTGTCTGACTCCGTGCAGCGAAAGAGCTTTACCTGCTGAAGCGTTGGCAGAGTATCTTCGCGAACAAGGTGCCGATGCAGTTGCCTACGCTACGATAGAGAGTGGACTGCAAGAGGCATTAACTTTTGCAGAAAGAGAAAATGTTCCTGTTGTTGCATGTGGTTCGCTGTATATGGCAGGTGCGATTCGGGAAGCATTTTCCTGGTATTTATAAACCATAAATGCACAAATTGCTGAGATAGTAATTGAGAATCAGAATGTATGTGAAGTTTTGCTGAAGGTCAGGAAACTCCAAGTACAAATTGTTTCTGCGGAATATAAAACCGATTCCAACGAAAGGAACGAACTATGAACATTTACGGCTGGGTCGATATGGCCAGACTTACGGTATTTTAAGGTCACACAAATGAACCGAGCTGCGTAACCTGTGTCCTGCTCAGACTACTATTTGACTACTACCGCGAAAAATCTCGGAAGCCCTGTCCGACAAGGCTTCCGAGGTTTTTCTTCAAAATGCCAAAAATTTGTGCGATACCAACCAAGCCATTGCGCCGCAAGACTTTCCGGCTTGACGGCCTGATAACTCCGACTCTAAAGGCCGCTGGTTCGAATCCAGTCGGGCGTACCATGATCTGAAGGACTCGTCTGTCAGCAGGTTTTCCGCTTTCCCACCAAGGTCGGCGACGACAGAATGAAAATGCAGATCGTGAAGATCGAGTGGAACGAAACGGTACGGTGAGATAAGAATGGCCTCAAGTACATCGGTGTCTCCGGCTGACCGAAGCGTATGTTGTCGATAGGCAGCCGACAGGAAAACGTGAAACCAACGTATCGTTTGAGGTGGGTTTGACGATAACTGGACCGGTGGTTGCAAACAGCGGGGGCGGATGGTATACTCTGTGTCAGAGCGCAGCCCGCACTATGGGAACTGTATCCGATCATAGTCTCACGGTGTTTAGCGGCGGTGCCTGCCTGTATGTGAAGATGAAAGGACGGTGACAGTGGTGTATTTCGAATACGGGGAAACAGAGCTTTCTTATCTGCGGCAGAAAGACAGGCGGCTTGGTGAAGTCATTGACCGCGTTGGCCATATCGACCGTGCCGTGGATACGGACTTGTTCTCTGCCATTGTCCATCATATCATCGGCCAGCAGATATCGACTAAGGCGCAGGCGACCATCTGGCAGCGGATGCGGGATGCGCTGGGTGAGGTGAACGCGGAGAGCATCCTTGCGGCGGGAGTCCCTGAACTGCAAGCCCTGGGTATGACCTTCCGTAAGGCGGAATACATCACAGATCTGGCGCAAAAGGCCCGGGACGGTGCGTTTGATCTGGACGGCATATGGCAGAAAACGGACGGGGAGGTGATCCGCGAACTGAGCAGTCTGAAGGGTGTTGGCATCTGGACAGCGGAGATGATCCTGTTGTTCTGTATGCAGCGGCCCGATGTGTTTAGTTACGACGATCTGGCTATTCAGCGCGGACTGCGGATGCTCTATCACCACCGCAGCATTGACCGCAAGCGGTTTGAGATGTACCGCCGTCGGTTTAGCCCGTATGGCAGCGTGGCGAGCCTGTATCTGTGGGCGGTGGCCGGTGGAGCGATACCGGAGTTGAAAGATCATAAGCCGAAAAAGAGTGTGGAGGAAAAGAGATGACTTGGACATCCGAGTATGTGTCGCCACTTGGTACGATCACGCTGGCCTGCGACGATGAGGCGATCGTTGGTCTATGGTTCAACGGGCAGCGGTATTTCGGCAGTGTTCTGCCGAAAGTGACTGTACAAAGGGAACACCCGTTGTTTGCAGAGGCCGGTCGCTGGCTGGATATCTATTTTTCCGGTAAGGAACCGGGGTTTCTGCCGCCGTTGCGCTATGATACCACACCGTTCCGTAAGCGTATCTGTGACATCATGCTGACGATACCGTATGGAAAGACCATGACCTACGGAGAGATCGCCGCTGAAGCGGCTCGCCAGCAGGGACTGGCCAAAATGTCCGCGCAGGCGGTGGGCGGCGCGGTGGGGCATAACCCGATCTCTCTCATGATCCCGTGCCACCGTGTGGTGGGTACAAACGGCAGCCTTACCGGCTATGGCGGTGGCATCCAAAGGAAGAAAGCATTGCTGGAGCTGGAGCGTGCCGATATGCATGGCTTGTTCGTACCGAAGAAGGGGACCGCGCTTTGACCGGGTCTCGCTTCCTGTGAGGCCTGAGAATATACGCACGTCCGGCCTGACTGGGCCGGACGTGTGTTTTTGCTTTTTCCTGCGGCGGTATTTGGCGAAAAAGGTGAGAAAAGAGCCGATAGCGTCTTGAAAACAGGCGGCGGGACTGCCATCATGATCGACGCCGGCTATAACTACGAACGGCTGGCGGAGAAGATGGCATGGCCGGGTATTGCACCGCAGTCCATTCGGCACATTCTCATTACCCATCAGGATACTGACTGGAAAACAAGCCGTTTTCGCCGTTGCCGGAAACGCTGCAAAGGCATACGCGGCTCAGCCGTGACCCTCGGCAGCGATCATGTGCAGTGCGTGCTCCAGTGCGCCGATAACGGCGGAGGTATGGCTTACAAAAGCTCCTCCGTTTTTCGATAGCCCAGCGCAGTGGAGATCATGGACGCGGTGGCGCAGACCTGTTCCACCGCCGCAAGGAATTCATCGGAACGGGTGCTGCGGAACATACCGATCACGCCCACGGTGTATCGTGCTTTGCCCTCCACGGTATAGACCGGTGCGGAAATGGAGCGCAGGCCGATCTTGTATTCGCCGTTTTCAATGGCGTAGCCGTCGGTACGGCACAGATCGATCTCCTGCATCAGCGCGGTCAGGTCAGTGATGGTGTGCGGGGTGAACTGGGTCATATGCTGCGCGCGCAGCAGCGCCTCGGCACTGGTGCGGGACATATGTGCCAGAAAGACCTTGCCCTGCGACGTACAGTAGATTGGCAGCCGGGAACCTATATCCGACACGACGCGCAGATTGTCCCGGGTCTCCACCTGGTCCAGCGTGATCACGCTGCCGCCCTCGCACACCGAGAGCATAACGGACGCTCCGGTCCGCTGGCACAGGTGCTCCATATAGGGGCGGGCCACCAGTGAGATGTCCCAGGACCGTTCCACCTGACGTCCATATTCGAACAGCCGCAGGCCCAGCGTGTATTTTCCGTCCGGCGTCTGCGCTGCCACGTCATAGGCCCGCATGGTGGTCAGCAGGCCGAATACGGTGCTCTTTGGGTATCCGCACCGGGTGGCCAGTTCCTTCAGCGACAGCGGACTTTCGGCCTGACTCAGAATTTGCAGGACCTCCATGGCCTTCGCCACGGATAATATGATATTTCCGTCCATCATGGCGCCTCACCTCCCGTTGCTATCAGCATACCGGCTTCGTTATTCTCTGTCAAGAACGATCCGAGAAAGCTGACACAAAATAAGAGAAAACCTCCGGAAACGGAGGCTTTTTCTGCGCAGCAGAAGAACAGCGGGAAGGCCATGAAAACAGAGAGGTACTTGCGGAAACGGTCATGCTACGCTATAATACAAGGCGATCCAGGGAAAACCATTTGTAGTTTCCGGGGTGGACAGAAGCCTATAAGGAGGACCTTGTACCATGGAGAAAAAGCTGACTCATAGTAAGTGGTTTTTATACCTGACAGAGTTTTTCGCGGGAATGTCCGTCATGGCGGTGGAACTGGGCGCCAGCCGCCTGATGGCGCCGTATTTCAGCTCATCTCAAATCGTTTGGACGGTCATTATCGGCGTTATAATGATCGCTATGGCTGTGGGCAACATTTGGGGCGGACGGATGGCTGACAAGAGCAAGTCGCCGGACCGACTCTATGGCCGGGTCATCATCGCCGCGATTTGGATCGCGTTGATACCCTTTGCGGGCCGATGGATGATCGCCGGGATATCCTTCCTGCTGGCCACGTTCGTAACGAAGAACTTTCTGGTCTGGGCGGCGCTGGCAGCCTGCCTGGTGATCTTCGCCTTCCCCTGTGTGCTGCTGGGCACCGTAACACCGTCCCTGACCAAGTTTACAGTGGACAATCTGGATGACACCGGTAAGACCGTGGGGCAGCTAAATGCGCTGAACACCATCGGCAGCATCATCGGCACCTTTGTGCCCACGTTCCTGACCATCCCAGCGGTGGGTACGGCGGCCACGTTCCTGATCTTTGCGGGTGTGCTGGCCGCCATCGGCATTGTCTACTTCATCTTTGAACGGAAAAGGACGGTCACCGGTATCATTGCGGTGGTATTGGTGGCGGGGCTGTGCTTTGCGCTGCCCACCTATAGTTTTGCCTTCTGGGAGAGGAATCTGGCCCTGGAGGACGAGTCGATCTACAACTACCTTCAGGTCAAGGGCGATGACCACACCACCACACTCTCCACCAATGTGCTCTTCGGCGTACAGTCGGTGCAGAACAAGGACGGTAAGCTCACCGTAATGTACTACGACTACGCGCTGGCAGCCCCCTGTATGGCGGGTATGGACGGTACCGATAACACTGGCCGCAGCGCCATGATCTTGGGCATGGGGTCCGGCACCTACGCCGGATACTGCGTCCGCTATTTTCCGGGCATGACCGTGCAGGGCGCGGAGATCGACGGCAAGATCGCCGATATCGCCCGTACCTACTTTGGCCTGCCGGAGGAGGTGGAGGTGGCCGTGGCCGATGGCCGGGCCTACCTGACCGCGTCGGAGGAGAAGTTTGATGTGATCATGGTGGATGCCTATCAGGACATCACCATTCCGTTCCAGCTGTCCAGCCGGGAGTTCTTCGCGGCGGTGGCGGAGCACCTGAAGCCGGAGGGCGTCATGGTGGTGAATTTGAATATGACCTCCCGGGAGGATGGCTCCATCAACCAGTACCTCTGTGATACGATGGCCAGCGTGTTCGCGTACACCTATCTGGCCGATGTGCCCGGAAACACCAATACGGAGGTGTTCTGCACCAACGCGCCCGGCCTGCCGGAGCGCTTTGCCGCCAGCCGCGCAGCGCTGACCGACGGAGACTACGCCGCCATGATGGCGGAGGTGGCCGCCGATCTGACGGTCTACACCGGTGGAGACTGCATTCTGACGGACGACAGGGCGCCGGTGGAGGTGTTGGGTATGCGTGTGCTGGATGAGCTGATCGCCGGAGAACTGGACTATTACCGGGAGAATTTCAGTCTGCAGGAGATACTGGGAATGCTGGGCTGACGGCGGCGCTTGACAAGCCCCGCCGCCGGGGCTATGATAGCCGTGCCGTCCATCTGCCCGGCGGCCGAAACGAGGAAATGAGGAATTGCTATGGACGCAGTTGTTCTTGACCATGTGGATAAGGCCTATACCACCTACGGCACGGATATCGTCCTGACCGGCGAGACGCGGCCCAGCCGTACCCGACAGGTGCTGCGCGGCCTGTCGCTGACCATTCCTGCCGGAGAGATCACCGTGATCGTGGGCCGCAGCGGCTGCGGCAAGAGCACGCTGCTGAAGCTGCTGGCGGGGACGGAGATGCCTGACACCGGGACAATACGGATTCCGGAGGGTTGGCACAGTGCCATGCTTAGTCCGGATCCCTATGTCATCACCTGGACCAGCGTGCAGCGGAATGTGGCCATGGCCTGCGGCGTGGGAAAAACGCCGGAGGAGCGCTATGAGCGCGCCAGCGAATTCGTACGGCTGGTGGGCTTGGAGGACTACGCCGACCTGACGTCGGCAGAGCTGTCCACAGGTATGAAGCAGCGTCTGGGCCTGGCCCGGGTGCTGGCGGGGCAGGCGGAACTGCTGCTGATGGATGAACCCTTTGCCTCCCTGGACTTTTTGACCCGCGCGGAGCTGCAGAGCCAACTCCTGGCCATTCAGGAGAAGCTGCCCCGCACGATCGTGCTGGTCACCCACCAGCTGGAGGAGGCGCTGCTGCTGGGGCGGCGGATCATTGTCATGCACCCGGACAGTACGATCTGTGAATTCGATCTGACGAATCTGCCCTATCCCCGGGATCTGGACGATCCGACGCTGCGGCGGCTGAAGGAGGCTATTACCGACCAATGCCGCTATACCGCATAAGAAACGGCGATGCACACTATACTTGCTGTACCATACCTGCGGCCTGTGCCGCTGAAAGGAGACTGTTATGCTTTCCGGACTGACGCAATATGTGCCCGAAGCGACCCTGACTGTTTACGACAATCTGGAATTTCTCATTCGCCTGCTGCTGTCTGCCGCCTTGGGCGCGCTGGTGGGTTTGGAGCGCAGTAAGCGCCGCAAGGAGGCGGGCATCCGTACCCACTGCATCATTGCCTGTACCTCCGCGCTGTTTATGATCGTCTCAAAATACGCTTTCCTGGATTGTGCTACGTTGGATGGCCTTCGCGGCGCCGACCCTGCACGCATTGCCGCCCAGGTGGTCAGCGGCATATCCTTTCTGGGGGCCGGCGTCATATTCAAAAACGGCAACTCTATCCGCGGACTGACCACCGCCGCCGGTATGTGGGGCACCGCCGCCATCGGTATGGCTGTGGGTGCCGGTATGTATTGGCTGGGCCTGTTCGAGGCGGCTGTCCTCGTTGCCATCCAGATCATTCTCCACCGCTTCCCTGTGGGGGCGGATGCCCTCACGACACAGGAAATTTTGGTGGAGCTGGAGGATACGGATGAGCTGCGGGCCCGTTTTGACGATCTGCTGAAGCAGCACCGCGGCCAGGTGACAGAGAGCAGCCTCACCCGTCAGGACGGCTGCCTTCGTATGGAGATCACCGTCCGGCTTGAACCGCCGATCACCCATGATGAAGCACTGGCCTTTATGCGGGAGAACCCCGGTGTGAAAAGAATGTCTGTATAAGCGACGCATGAAAAGCCGGCCACCAGGCCGGCTTTTTCATGCGCAGTTGCGGTTTTCACTGGAGTTTGCTATACTCTGTGTGAGAAGGGAGATGTTTCTGTGCTGCATACTGTTATGGCGTTCCTGCCGTTGGCGTTTTTGATCGTATATGCCCTAAAGACCCGCAAAATGGCAGATGCAATGGTCTTGGCCACTCTGCTGGCTGTGCTGCTGGTCCATCGCCAGCATTTTTTCACTGGGCTGATCGACGCCATGTATACTACACTGGGCAACAGCTCCTATCAGTTTGCACTGTGCAGTATTCTGGGCTTTGGCGGAATGATCTCGCTGCTTCAGGCCTCCGGCGGGCTTATGGGCTTCCGGGATCTGCTGGCGAAGGCGGCCAACACGCCCCGCAAAACGCTGCTGTTGGCGTGGCTGCTGTCTGTGATCATGTTCGTGGACGAGTACCTGAATGCCCTGACTACCACCATCTGCCTGCGGGATGTTTCCGATAAAAACCGTCTGCCCCGGGAGCACCTGGCGGTGCAGACCAACATTATGGCATGCTGCCTGTGCGTGACGGTGCCCTTTACCAGCTGGACGGCATTCAGCGTGGGCCTGATCTCCGACTTCGGCCTGGGGTTCACGGATTACCTTCAGGCGGTGCCCTTCATGTTTTATCCGCTGGCGATGATGCTGGTAAGTCTGCTGCTGGCGTTGGGCTGGTTTCCGAAAGTGGGCATGCTTCGTCAGGCGTATCACCGGGTGGCCTCCGGCGGCGCAGCCTTTGAGCCGGGAGAGAAGGACGAGAAGCTGGTGGACATTGACGAGGTGGATGAGCACAATGTCTCCTCGGCTTGGAACGCTATTATCCCGCTGGCGGCGCTGGTGGGCGGCACAGTGTTGTTTGACAATGATTTGCTCCACGGAATCATCGTGTGCCTGGTGGTGCAGTTCTTGCTGTATGTGATACAGAAGCGTATGACGGTGGGAGAATACTTTGCCCGATTCTTTTCCGGCGTTAAGGGTATGACCACCATCGCTGTGGTGGTGGGCTTTGGCCTGATGCTCAGCGACGCCAACCGTACATTGGGGTTGTTTGATATTCTCATCAACGGTATCGGAGGGGCGGTGCCCCGCTGCCTGATCGCGCCGCTGGCGTTTGTGCTGGTGGGATTTACCGTATTTGCCGTAGGTGGCTGCTGGGCGGTAATGACCATCGCTATTCCTGTGTTCATCCCGATGGGACTGGCTGCCGGGGTGGCTGCGCCGCTGATGATCGCCGCGGTGATGAGCGGCGTTACCCTGGGATATAGTCTGTGCTTCTATGCGGACGCGGTGCTGATGACCACCGCCGGATCGGGCGTTTCGAACCTGACCACCATACGGGCGGCAACGCCCTATGCGCTGGCGGTGGGGGGCCTTTCGGTGATAGCGCTGTTGGTGGCCGGGCTGTGAAAACGGTGGCTGGGCTGTGAAAGCAGCGGGCGGAAACAGTAACATTTTTGATAGAAGTATGGTGGTTTACAGGGCGGGGAAATCGTGGTACACTATGTGGGACCGGCGTTTGACACGCCGGAAAAGCGCGTGCTTTTTGTGCGCTTTCGCTTTACACTTATGGTACATTCATGATACATTTACGATACGTTTGCTATACATTCTCTTTCGCTTTTTGCGGGCTTGATGCGCTGTATGCGGCCGCAGAGGAACGGATATGCGCGCCGTGCGGGGGGAAATGCGAGGGAAGGGAGGTGCCGCTATGCTGCGACGGATACGGGAGCTTTTTAACGACGTGTTCCGACAGGCCGATCTTGTCCTGCTGGTGCTGTGCATCGGCACATCGCTGTTCGGCATACTGATGATCGCCAGCGCCACACGCTATATGCACACAAGCAAGCTGGTGCTGGTACAGGCGGCGGCGCTGTGCATCGGGGCGGTGCTGTATATCGTGGTGTCGCAGGTGGACCTGAACGAACTGGCGAAGTACTGGAAGTGGATATTCCTGGTGGGCGTGGTGTTCATCCTGCTGCTGGCAACGCCCCTCGGTATTGCCGGGGATACCGGCAACAAGGCATGGCTGGAGTTCCCGTTCCTGCCGGTGAAGGTGCAGCCGGCGGAGATCGTGAAGCTGACGTTTATTATCGTGCTGGCGAAACAGCTCTCGTGGCTGAAGGAGAACCGGGACCTGCGGTCGATTTCCTCCATCGTCATGCTGGCGGCACACTTCGGCGTGATCTTTGCGCTGTACTACAAGATATCCTCCGACATGGGCAGTGCGCTGGTGTTCCTGTTCATCTTCGCGTGTATGTGTTTTGTGGCGGGGGTGGCGCTACGGTGGTTCCTAATCGGCGGCGGCGCTGCGGGACTGCTGTTCTACGCCATGTGGGACCTGGACCTGCTGGATACCTACATGAAAAACCGGTTCATCGTCCTGTTCGACCACAGCTATGACCCGCTGAACACCGGCTGGCAGCAGACCCGGAGCCTGCTGACACTGGGCGGCGGAAGGATATTCGGGCAGGGGCTGTTTCGCGGCACGCAGACCCAAAGCGAGGCGGCGTCCAGCCTGCCGCACCGACACACGGATTTTATTTTCTCCGTGATCGGTGAGGAGCTGGGGCTGGTGGGCTGCCTGCTGACGCTGGCGCTGCTGACGGCCATTATACTGCGGTGCCTGTATGTGGCGCGGCACACCAAGACCCGGCTGGAGGGCTATGCCTGCATCGGCGTGGCCAGTGTCATTATCTTTCAGGTCATCATCAATGTGGGTATGTGCCTGTTCGTGATGCCGGTCATCGGACTGACGCTGCCCTTCATCAGCTACGGCGGCTCGTCGCTGGTGATGCTGTTTGCCTGTATGGGGCTGGTGTCCGGCGTACACGGGCGGGCGAAGCCCGACTGGCTGCGATAGGAAAGACAACAAAAGAACGCCGCGGCTGTGCCGGGGCGTTCTTTTGTTTGTTTACACACCGGCGGGCAAAATCGGTTGTAATCAGCGGGGCGCTGTGCTATAATAATGTATCAAATCATGGGGGCACAGGGCCGTTTTTCGCTGTGCCGCCTAAAAGTGAGGGTACGCTTATGAAGATCGTGGTATTGGCGGGCGGACTGTCCACAGAGCGCCAGGTGGCGCTGACCAGCGGCACCGGCGTGTGCAGGGCGCTGCGGGAGAGGGGACACAAGGCCATTCTGGTGGATATGTTTTTGGGGTTGGAGGACTACGAGGGCGCGTTGGAGGATATCTTTGACGCGCCGGACGGCCTGTGCGGCCAGAGCCGGGTGGAGCGCGTGGAGCCGGACCTGGAGGCGGTGCGCCGCAGCCGGAGGGACCAGAGCCCCAGCCTGCTGGGCAAGGACGTGCTGACCGTGTGCCGCATGGCGGACGTGGTATTTCTGGCGCTGCACGGAAGCTGCGGCGAGGACGGCCGCATACAGGCCACGCTGGATCTGCTGGGCGTGCCCTACACCGGATCCGGGTATCTGGGCAGCGGCATGGCCATGGATAAATCCGTGACGAAGCGGATGATGGACTCTCTCGGTATTCGCACGGCTCCGTGGCACGACATCCACTATACCGAGAGCGATATCCCCCGGCTGGCGGAGGAGCTGCCGGTGCCCTGTGCCGTGAAGATCGTCAACGGCGGCAGCTCCATCGGTGTGGCGCTGCCGGACACGAAGGAACAGCTGGAGAAGGCCCTGCGCGACCTGCTGCGCTACGGCGACCATGTGGTGGTGGAGCAGAAGATCAAGGGTCGGGAGATACAGATCGCCGTGCTGGGCGACGGCTATCTGCCGGCGGTGGAGATCATCCCCAAGGGCGCCTATTTCGACTATGAGAGCAAGTACCAGGCCGGCGGCGCGGTGGAGCTGTGCCCCGCGCCTATCACGGACGCGGCGTGGAAGCAGGTGGGCGAGATGGCCCTGAAGCTGCACAAGGGGCTGGGGCTGAGCGTGTACTCCCGGTCGGACTTCCTTCTGGACGAGAACGGTCAGGCCTGGTGCCTGGAGATCAACACCCTGCCGGGCATGACGCCTACCAGTCTGGTGCCCCAGGAGGCGGCGCAAGTGGGACTGAACTACGGCGAATTGTGCGAGAAGATCGTGGAGCTGTCGCTGGCGGCGCGAAAGGCGGCGCGGGCATGATGCCGCTGACGGTACAGACCATCTGCGCCGCGGTGGGCGGCACGGTGTTGCAGAGCAGCGGCGCGGCGGTGCGCGACGTGACCACCGACAGCCGCCGCGTGCCGCAGGAAGCGCTGTTCATCCCTCTGGTGGGGGAACGCTTCGACGGCCACGCCTATATCGAAAAGGCGCTGGAGGCCGGTGCGGCGGGATGCCTGACGGCAAAGACGCCGGAGGCGCTGCTGCCGGGGAAGTTTTACATTCAGGTGCCCGACACGCGGCTGGCGCTGAAGGCGCTGGCCGCCTGGTACCGGGGGCAGTTCCGGCTGCCGGTGGTACAGGTGACCGGCTCCGTGGGCAAGACTACCACCAAGGAGATGATCGCCGCGGTGCTGACGCAGAAATACGAGACGCTGCGGACGGAAGGGAACCTCAATAACGACATCGGCGCGCCGCTGACGCTGCTGCGGCTCATGCCGGAGCACGAGGCGGCGGTGATCGAGACGGGCATGAACCACTTTGGGGAGATACGGTATCTGGGCGAGATGGTACGGCCGGATATCGCCGTTATCACCAACGTGGGCGACGCCCACATCGAAAATCTGGGCAACACACGGCAGGGCATTTTACAGGCCAAGTGTGAGATATTTGAAAATCTGACCCCGGAGGGCGTCGCGGTGCTCAACGGCGACGACGAGCTGCTGAACACGGTGACGCTGCCACAGATCATCCTGCGCTGCGGCGAGGGCGAGCACTGCGATGTCCGCGTTACGGACATCGACGACCGGGGGCTGGAGGGCATGGCCTGCACCGTGACCACGGGACAGGCGGCCTATCGGCTGGAGACGGCGGCGCCGGGGCGGCACATGGTCTATCCCATGGCCATGGCGGCAGCCATCGGCGAGCGGCTGGGCCTGACGGCGGCGGAGATCGCCGCGGGGACGGCGGCCTATGCGCCGGTGGGGAGCCGGATGCACCTGATCCGTATGGACGGGGATCGGCTGGTCATCGACGACTGCTACAACGCCAATCCGCAGTCCATGGCGGAGGGTATCCGTATGCTGGCCGCCAGCCGGCAGAAAAAGCGCCTGGCGGTGCTGGGCGACATGGGTGAGTTGGGCGCGCTGACGGCCCAGGCCCACCGGGATATGGGGACGCTGTGCCGGGAGTTGGGCATCGAGACCGTGGCGGTGGGGGAGAAGATGAAGGCCCTGACCGAAACGGATCCGGAGGCGCAGTGGTTCGCCGGCGTGGAGGAGGCCATGCCCGCTGTACGGGCGCGGTTCACGCCGGGGACGGCGGTGCTGGTGAAGGCGTCCCGCGCCATGCATTTTGAGAATATCGTAAAGGAATTAGAGAAAGAGTAAATGGTCGACATTCGCGTTTCGGGGCTGGTAAAGTCCTTTGATCTGGAAAAGAGAATACTGGACGGACTGAGCTTTCAGGTGGACAGCGGGGAGCGCGTGGGACTGCTGGGGCGGAACGGCGCCGGAAAGACCACGGTGTTCCGTATGCTCACCGGGGAGCTGGAGCCGGACGAGGGAGAGGTACAGATCGCCGCCGGCCGGCGGGTGGGACTGATCTCGCAGATCCCCGTGTATCCGGAGGGGTACACGGTGGAGGACGTTTTGCAGACGGCCTTCGCGCGGATGTTTCGGATGAAGGACGAGATGGATGCGCTGGCCCTGCGGATGGAGCAGGGGGACAGCGGCGCGGATACGCTGCGGCGGTACGGCGAGCTGAACGCCAAATTCGAAGGACTGGGCGGCTGGGACACGGAGACGGCGGTGAACAAGGTGGCCAACGGCCTGAGCATCCCGAGGGAAATGCGGCAGCGGGAATTCGCGTGTTTGTCCGGCGGAGAGAAGACCCGGGTGAACCTGGGACGGCTCATTCTGGAGGATACGGACATCCTGCTGCTGGACGAGCCCACGAACCATCTGGACCTGCAGGCCACGGAGTGGCTGGAGGGGTATCTGCGGAGGTTCCGGGGCACGGTGCTGACCATCAGCCATGACCGGTATTTCCTGGACCGGACCGTGACGCGGATCATCGAGGTACAGGACGGAAAAGCGGAGTTTTACAGCGGAAATTACAGCTTTTATGCCATCGAGAAGGAACGGCGGTATCAGGAGCGCATGAAGCAGTACCTGAAGGAGCAGGCGAAGATCGCGCAGCTGGAAAAGGCGGCGGAGCAGATGCACCTGTGGGCCTTCATGGGCAACGACGCGCTGCACAAGCGGGCCTTCAGCATGGAGAAGCGCATCGAGCGTATGCGGACCACGGCGAAGCCCACAAAGGCGCGGAAGCTGGAGGCGCGCTTCCAGAGCCGGGAGTTCAAGGGCGACGAGGTATTGCAGATCAAGGGCGTCAGCAAGGCCTTCGGCGAGAAGCGGCTGTTTGAGGATGTGTATCTGCGGTGCGAGGGGGGCGAACGCATCGCCCTGCTGGGCGAGAACGGCACGGGAAAGACCACGCTGCTGAATATGCTGACCGGCAGCGAGCGCCCGGACAGCGGCGTTATACGGCTGGGGCCGGCGGTGAAGGCGGCGTATCTGCCGCAGGTGATACACTTCGAGCACCCGGAGAGGTCCATACTGGACACGATGCTCTATGAGCTGGACATCACGCCGCAGTCGGCGCGGAACCGGCTGGCGGCGTATCAGTTCACCGGAGAGGATGTGTTCAAGAGCGTCAGCGTGCTGTCCGGCGGCGAGCTGAGCCGCCTGCGGCTGTGCATGCTGATG
>ERZ1034626.442-NODE-442-length-29795-cov-176.354943_pt1 | contig 29795 bp, 14 predicted proteins | sample MGYA00520652_ERZ1034626 | MGnify/ENA primary metagenome ERZ1034626 (study PRJEB33766, sample SAMN09781765) | gut metagenome | biome: gut microbiome | host: Homo sapiens | place: Madagascar | study: EMG produced TPA metagenomics assembly of the PRJNA485056 data... | reverse complement strand
GAGTGGGAATCACACGCTATACCCAATACAACTGTTATGGCAGATGCGCCACCGCCATTGAGAAGAAGACGAAAACTTTCGTAATGCCGACCAAGGTGGCAGTATCGCTGGTTTACAACATCGGGCAGACAGAGAAAAACAAATAAAAACAAATAAAATATAACTTGACTATGAAGAAGTTCAGATTTTTTAGCTTTGCAAGTGCGATGCTTCTTGCAAGTGCAGCAGGAATGGTTTCCTGCTCTTCAGATTCAATTGAGCCAACAGGTGGCTCAGGTGTGGCAGGACAGGTTGTAAAGACCCAGTTCGCCATAAACATTCCTTATGGCGGTAACTCTTCGACAAACCAGGCGAAGAAGGTGACACGTATGACAGATGAAATGACTCAGCAAAGTGGCAAGCCTTTCCGTGGCATTTCAGACATCGTTTTGCTGACTTTCAACGGTAATCCTTCAACAGCTGGAAACACAGAAGCTACAAGTATCATCGATATCGGTACCGACGGCAATGCATATGCCCAGGACAAACACAGTAAACTCTACCGTGACATTGAGATTCCTGTAGGAACTAACCACATGCTTTTCTATGGTAGAGCAACTAAGAAGAGTGATGCTACAGACTTCCAGGCAGGTAAGATTACTGATGTAGGAACAAAAACAACTGAGAAAGTTCTTGCAAATATATCTCATGAGTTAACTCCTATCAATAGCACAGCAAACTTTACAACAGATACTGATGCTGGTAAAATCATCGACGCGTTAAATTCTATAGCCAATGCTAAGGTTACAGATGGAACAGATTATACCTGGGCAGCAATTGGTAACGAAACAACCCTCCCTTCCTGGTTAACAGAAAACGAGAAGAAATTTTTAGCTGCGCGTTACAACGAGTTCACTTCACTCAAAGCGGGTTCTAAAACATCTGTCGTTGAATTTATCAAGAACCTCAAAACTGCATTGGTGGGTGAGACTGGAGAACCAACCATCCATGCAGAAAGAAAATTAACTAAAGAGATTTACGATAAATGCGTTTCTGCTTTAACAGCTATCGAAAGCATAGACTTCCCTGGAAAGTTCAAACTGCCTGATGGTGTTGCTACTTTAAGCTGGACTACAGGAGGATTCGCTTACAACACTCCAGAAAACGTAACCATCGGTACAGGAAACTCCGTCAATTACAAAAAGATCTGCTATCCTGCCGAGTTGTCGTATTTTGTAAATACAACAACTATGGTTTCAGATAAAGACATGTCTAATCTGAGCGAATTCCCAGCATACAATGATTGGACAAACCCAACTGGTGCAAACTGGACAGGCAAAAACTTTGCAGAAAAAGCTGTTGAAAATTCAACAAGAACTGTAGGTTTGAAAGATCCTGTTCAGTATAGCGTGGCTGTATTGAAATCAACTGTAAGATGTAAAGAAGCAACTCTTGAAGATAACGCTAAGGAAGCAGGAGGTTTCAAGGCTAATCAATCAATTACTGTTAATGACAACAGTTTCCCTGTAACGGGTATTCTGATTGGCGGTCAGCCAGCTTCAGTAGATTGGAAGTATGAGCCAGCATCTTCAGAGACGTTTGAAAATACCATCTATGATAACGTAATGAACGGCTCTCCTATGTATGCCAAGTATGCATCTGAAGTTCCGACAGTAGGAAACTATACGCTTGTCTTTGACAATAAGAAAACAGGGGCTGAGAATTCTGTATACGTAGCCATCGAGTTAACGAACAATTCAGGACAAGCCTTCTACGGAAAAGATGGTATCATTCTGAAGGGAGCTAAGTTCTATCTTGTTGGTCAGCTGACTCCTAATGCCACAGAAGGTGTAACTAATCCTAACAGCGTTGATCGCGTATTCGTTCAGGACTATGTTACAACAGCCAACTTTAAGATCAAAGATTTAAAGAGCGCATACAACTGTATTCCTGACCTCAGAACATCAGGCATCAACGTAGGTCTCGCAGTAGATCTTTCTTGGAAGTCAGGCATCACATTCGATGTAGAAATTTAATCATTCAACCTTACTGAGTTTTCGCAAGTTACGAAAGTTCAGTAAGGTAGATTTCGCTGTTTATAATCCTAATAGAGGACGGAAAATGAGAAAGAAAGAATCATATAGAATATTTCTGATAGCTCTGATGGCTTTGAGCATCGCTTTCGGATTGTCTTCATGCATAGATGAAGACATGAGCAAGTGTGGCAAAGACTATAAGATCAAGTATAATCTGATGCTCAACACACAGATTCATACCCTCATCGACATAGACCTCAATACCACCGAGGAGCGATACATCGCCAACCGGCTGAAACAGGAACTAGGCACAGTCTTCACCGACCATGCCCTAGACAACGATTTGTCTTTCTTTATCGGAAAAGATCTCTACCGTCACGAAGCTAACATCATGAATGCTAATTCGGTATCCTACACCATCTATCTGCCTCGCAACAACTACCAGAACCTTTCGCTCGCCAATACCGGAAGCGCCAAAAACGTAAAGATTACCGGTGCAAATGTCTGCAAGGCTCTCGCCCTGGAACAGGAGCAGAAGGATACCATCGACAGTCACAACATTGGTCTGTTCACTTCCCGACTCACCATCAACGAGGCCGATTTCGAACACGACCTGCAGACCACCCTCTATATGGCAAACTGTGCCGCAGCGGTAGTCATCAACCAGCAAGAAGTGAAACCTGCCGAGCTCTGGGGATTCGTAGAAGGAATGGCAACCCACTTTCTCGTAAACGACAGCATTTTCTCAACATCCCGAAACACCATCGTGAGAGCCAAGCGAATCAACGAAGCTTCAACAGCCTCAGCCCAGACTCACGATGCGCTCTATGCCGTAAGTTTCCCATCCAGCAAGGCAGAGTGGCGCTACCACATCATCGCCAAGGTAAACGGCAAATATACAGAAACCATTCTCACGCTGAACGAACCGCTGAAAGCCGGAAGGCTGAAACTGATTAAGGCAAAACTCAAAGCCGACGGTTCGCTGGTTGTTACCAATGCATCCGTAGGAGTAAGCGTGAAACTCGACTGGAAGCCAGGAGGAAGCCACGATGTGGATATTTAAGTAAAAAAAGAATTGATACATGAATCATATTACGAAATACATATTTGCGATACTATCGCTTATCATGCTGGCAGGATGCAGCGAAAGCGAAAAGAACGAGGTAAGACCAATGGATACGTTGGCACCCATCTCGCTCACCCTATCTGTGCCTGCCGATAAGACAAACACACGCATCGGAGACCCGGGAGCAGACACCAACGACAAGGTAGACTGGGACCGGCTCACCATCATCGTTGCCTATAAGGAAAAGACGCAAGGCGACGAAATACACGATGCAGCCCCCCAGAAAATGGTATATTACGATACCTATACCAAGGACGAATTCGACAGAAAAGCCCTCGTCACCCATGCCACCTCAACCCTATCAGGACCTGATGCCAACGGCTTTCGCACCTATACGATGTATCTGCCGTTAGGCACCTGTTGCGTTTATGGGGTTACCTACAGTAACGGAGAAGGACTGAATCTGGAGGAGATGTTAAACCAAATAGAACATAACGGGAAAGACCACAACTCAGATATCTATAACTTACAGATTACCAACGACTATGCCCATAAAAACGGAGCCATAGACGTAGCCAAGTTTATCAGCGTAGCCACAGGTTATGCGCTCAAGCTGGACCCAGAGACGCAAATTCTCACCAATGACAGAGATATAAAAGTAGAACAGAACATCAATGCCAATATCAACACCAAACAATACTGGCGCATGGTACTGGGCAGACTGGCTGCCAAGATTGACATCCAATGGGATGCCAAGGGAGCCTATGAGAAAGATGAAGATGGTAAGCAAAAATTCACCGATGTGAAAGTACAAGGTTTTACTTATCACGGCGAACCGGAAGGAACAACGAAATCAGATGCAGGATACGGAAGACTCTTCCCTACCCTTTATGCTGTTTCAGCAGAAACACCAAAAACATCCGTAGGCGGACAGAAAACATTTATCAACACCTCGGAAATCAGCAAGCGTAACGGAAGAGTTTACCATTATACCTTCCCTGATGGCACTGCGAAGCCACGCATCACCTTCGATATCAAGACGAAAAAAGATGGCGCAACAGAGGAAAAATCCGACAAAGTAACTTTCGACTTCAAGAACCGGACAGAAAGTTTCAATCCTGCCCAATGGTACAAGATCAACGTAACCATCAAGGGAGCCAAAATCGGTAATGCGAGCAACATCATCATCGACAAATTCTAACATAATAAGAGAATATTCATCATGAGAAAACTCTATTCAACATACTGCAGACTTATCGCGACCCTCCTGTTGCTGGGTTGCTCCATCGCCTTGTCAGCACAAGGCAAAACCTATCATGTGAAAGCAGATTCCGAGATAACGACCTCCAGCAACGACGGCTTATCATGGGAGAATGCGATCACCCTGACAGAGGCGCTGAGCCAAGCCAAGGCAGGCGACGAAATCTGGGTGAAAGGCTACGAGGATATTACCGGTCACATCTACAAGGCACCGAAGGGAGGCTTCGTTCTCCCTTCGGGCGTTGCCATGTATGGAGGTTTTGCAGGAGACGAGACCCTCAAGAACGATCTCCCTACGGGCAGACATAAATATCAGATGAAGTATCAGACGGCTCTGGTGGGCGATATCAACACCAACGACAAGGCGAGCCAGCAGCTGATTATCTATCCAGAGAACACCACCCGCACCGACAATGCCACCCATGTGCTGACCCTCCAGATGGGCGTAACACAGGACAACACCAACGACGGCAACAAGCCAACCATTGTTTCCGGTTTCCTCATCGCAGCAGGTAATGCCAGTGGAGAGAACACCTCTGCAAATGGCAGAGGCGGCGGCATCTACGTGGTAAACAACAGCAACGACAACAATGCCGGCAGCCGTTACTTCCGTATTTCGCAATGTAACTTTGCGAACAACTACGGCATGCGCGGCGGTGCCATCTATGTAGATAAGTCCTGTACCAACCAGCAGTCAGCCATCAGCTACTGCAGCTTTTTTAATAATGTGGCAGGCAAGCGAGGCACCAGCGAAAACGAAGGTGGCGGTATGTGGATAGACGGAACAGCCACCATCTACAACTGCAACATCAACAACAACACAAACGGCGGTATCCGACTTTCGAACACATCGAAAATCGTCAACTGTTCTGTTATTGCCAACACCGTATCAGCCGCAGACCTGACCACAAACGGGGCTTCAAACAGCAATGGCGGCGGAGCGGTTTACAACACCGTTCTCTGGCATTCCACTGCACTCAGCAAGCAAGACAGCCGTCCTGCCTTCTATTCCTGTGCTTTTCCTGAAGTAAAAGTTACCAATCCCGATACCAATACCGACGCCAACGGGAACGTAAGGATCAGCAACGAGAACCACGGCATTGAGCCAGCCCCTTGGTTCAAGCAGAGTGCCGTGACCCAGGGTTACGACTTCTCGTTCAGCAGTAACCTGAAGCAATTATACAGCACCGCCTTCACATTCGAGGAAACCTCTGCCCTTTTGAACAAGGGAAAACTGGAATACTACACCAACCTCATAGTTAATGCAACCCTGGAAACAGCTTCTACCGACATCATGGGTAGAACACGCTATCAGACAAGCACCATCGACATCGGAGCCTACGAGTATGCCCGCATGAAGGCAGGACGCATCAGATACGTGAAACCCAAGAAAGCGGGAAAGGGCGACGGAACATCATGGGATGATGCCACGGACGATATCCAGTGGGCCATCAACGATTTGGCAGAAAATGTACCAGGCGAGAAAGGCGAAGTCTGGGTAGCAGCCGGAACCTATGTAGTAAAAGACCGCATTACCGATGATACATCATCCCCGGTATCCCTGCTGATGAAGAATGGCATCAGCGTTTATGGTGCATTTAAGGGAACCGAAAAAAGACGTTCCGAGCGCATCGAGGAATCCAAGGATTTAAAGCCATGGGGCTGGAAACAAGAATCCATCATCAGGGGTGCGGAATTCAAGGGAAGCGACGATGCCAAATGGAATAATAATGACGAAGTCTGGAACATACAGAACAGCGGTTCCTACCATGTGATATGGTTTGCTCCCCTGCCTGGAGGAAATGCCTTTACCGACGAAGTATATCTTGAAGGCTTCACCATTGAGGGAGGTAAATTTCACGATACGAACAAAGCCGAATACGCCCCAGACTGTGGTGCAGGCGTTTATATCAATGACCCATCAGCCCGAATGCGCTACTGCACCGTGAGATTCTGCAACCCGGGTATGAAAGAAAGCGGAACCATCAAGCCACGTGGCGGCGGCATCTACTGCAAGAACGGACAGACGGAAGGTAACCTGGTATACAACTGCTCGGCTTATCAGGGCGGAGGTATCTATATAGACGAAGCCGGCTTCATCACCCGAAGCATGGTAACCAACTGTTCTGCCTATCAGGGAGCGGGCGTTTATCTGAGGGGTGACCCTAACAACTCGGAGAAAGCCTATTACCAGATTCTTGCCACCTCTGTAATCAGTAACAATACCAGTACCCGAAATGGTGCTGTGTATCTGGATGGTCACGGACTGGTGATTAACAACACCATCGTCAACAACTATACCAACAACACCTCAGATCCTGCTGACGAGCTGTCATCCAATACGGGTGGTGTGTATATCAAGAAAAAGGGTCTTCTTGCCAACAACGTCATCTGGAACAACTCGCTGCTCCAGCACAAATCAGGCACCAACAACTCTGCGTCCATGGCACAGATTTATGCAGCCAACCCATCAGAAGAGACCGTACAGTTTTACAACAACGCCATCTCGGATGTAAATGCAGCCAAATGGACCAGCACCTATCAGAGCGGAACCATCTCCATCAACACGTATTACTCGGGCAAGGGATTCGTGATGGGCAATGAAGCACCTTACAACACGGTGGAAGCCTTCAACGAGAAACGTGGCGTGCTTACAGACATGAAGACGGTGAACTATTACTGGGAAACTGTGAAAGGAACCCGACTGCGCAACGTGGGCATCAGCTATGCCCTCCTGCCATCTTCCTACCTGTATCAGCCAAAAATAGACCTGAGCGGAAAGGCTATCAGTTCGGTCCCGTCAGCAGGAGCCTATATGACTGACAACCAGGACCTTGTATTCGAAAAGAATGACAGTAAAAAACGCCTGCGCATCTACTTTGACCGTTCACGAGAACTGGTGGACGGAACAGGACAGTCGTGGGAAAAGAGCTATACCTCATCATCTGTAGATGAAATTCTCGGTTATCTTGCCGACATCAAGTATGGGGACAATATCAAGGTAGTTACCAAGGGCAATACTACACCAGAGGATTTCACTATTAAGAAGAACAGCGGATGGGAGTTTGAAATCTGTGGTCGTGAGGGTATCTTCGAACCGAAGATTGCCTACACGTTCGAGGAAACAGACGCCAGGTCATGCACCTTTAACATTCAACCTTGCGTACTTCCTGTAACCGTATATGGCGGTTATCCCGAGTATTCGGAGAACCCGAATCCGAAAGATGAAGACCGCGACCCTATCAAATACCGCACCGAGCTGAACGGAAACCTAAACGGTTCAGAACTCAACGAGGGTCTCTACCATCTGGTCCGCGTCGAAGCAGGTGCCAACATCACCATCGACGGCTATGCCTTTACCCATGCATACGCCGCCGGTACTGCCTACATGCCTTATGGTGGCGGCGTGCTGATAGGCAGCATGGACCAGAGCAGCCAAGCAACCACCGTGAAGCTGAAGAATTGTATCTTTGAGAACAATACAGCGACAGATGGCGGTGCTATCGCTACCATGCCAGATGCCGTGAATGTGAAATTGGAACTGGAAAACTGCGTCATCAATAACAATACGAGCAAGGATCCGCTTAATCCAAGTTCTTCGGGGCTGCCTTCCATCATCTATCTGAACAAAAGCCAAGGCAGCAACAACTCTCTCACACTCAACCATGTAAGCATCATCAACAATGAGGGAGTAGCACCAGATTACGACCTTGTGAAGAGAACCTCGTATGCTGTAGGAAACAAATTGAACATCAACGGCACATGGAATGGTTCGGAATGCAAGAACAGCATGGATATCAACACTCTGGGAAAAGACGGAGCCGTGAACTTCAGCAACCCAACCAATGAAGTGGGTGCCAGAATGAGCGGCAACGTTTATTACGGAGGCTATTCATCCTTCCGCCCGCTGACCAGTTCTGCAGAGGCTGGCCGCATCATCAACAGCGCCCAAGAAAACAATGCAACCACAACAGCCAAGGACATCACCGGCGAAGACCGCAACCTAGGTGGTGTTCCTGACCTAGGGGCATACGAAGCTCTCTTGCCAAAAGCAGGAAAGATTATCTACGTGCGTTCGTACAACCAGAACTATGAAAGCAGCAGCGATGCCAACAAAGACGACCAGGACGGCAACCCAGACTTTAATCTTCTGAATGAATCAGATACCGAATATGATGGAAGCAGCTGGGACAAGGCTATCATCGGTAACGCCATGTGTGATAATAATAGGGCAAGAACGGGCAATGACTTCTATGTAACAGACAATGGAAGCTTGCTCAATACAACCATCGAAAACGAGGAGTATAGTCTGGCTAACCGCAAGTATCGTTCAGAAACTGACTCTTATGGTAATTTCTGGACTAACTCAGGAAATCAGGACAAGCAGTATCTCTCTGGCTGGGGATCATATAATAAAATCACCAACAACAGAGACGAACGATACATCAGCGGTCTACAATATGCTGTGGAAAGAGCAGCTGAATTGAATAAAATAAAAAAAGACAGCGTTGTGGTGTGGGTAGGTGCAGGTATCTATACCGACTACAAAGGATTCGTTATCAGAGACAACGTGAAGGTTTATGGTGGTTTCCCATACGAAGGCTATCCTGGAGAAGACGACCGCCATCCGCTGCTGTCACAATACGTGCCGGCACGTAAGGAATACGAGACTTTGGACAAGACCAAGTATGAAACCATTCTACAGATCAGAAAGGAATCGCCTGTATACTTCAAAAACGGAGATAAGGAAATGTGGTATCAGGAGAAAAATCCTACTGATGGTTCTAATTATGACTTTACAAAAACGTTGATGAACAGTGGAAATACAGAACGCCACTATGTACTGTATCAGCCAGACGTCTGTCTTCCTACCTGGTCACCATCGGGTGATGGAAACGCCTCACGTATAGACGGTAATGCAGTACGCTATAAAGGAACTTTAAAAGACGATAAAAACTACGTGGATTACGAGCATGCCAAATGGGATGGCTTCTCTGTACGTCACGGTTACATCATCAACTATCCTGGTGCCAACCGTGACGGAGGAGCAGGTGTGCGTGTATTCCGAGGTGTAGAACTGGAAAATCTCATCATCGTCAACAACTTCAACCATGGCAGTCGCGTACGTGGTGGCGGTTTGTATATGGACGGAGAGAACAGTAAGATTTCGAACAGTTACCTGCTGAGAAACCTGAGTTATGCCAACAGCAGTGAAAGTTATGGAGGCGGAGCCTATATGATTCAAGGCACCGGCTACAACCTTGTGGTGGCAAACAACCGCTGTTATAACGGAACCTGCCGTGGCGGAGGTATCTTCCTGGAGAGTGCCAAGTTCTACAACAATACCATCGCCTACAATATGGCGACAAACGGAACCGGCATCTATCACTGGCAGGACAGTAATACTGGAGTTAACTCACAGCTCTCACTCTACAACTGTATCATCTATGATAATTACAACAACGGCAAAAGCATCACAGATCAAGTAAACTCTGCTGCATCGGGCAAGATGAATCCATCCCACAACTGTTATATGAACAGTAATGACCTGAGCAGCAAATTCCAGGAAAGCGATGGTAACTTCACAGGAGATAAGGCTCAGGCTTTCCCATTTGAGGACCAGTCCTACGAAAGTGGAAACAATTTCCGCTTCCGCAATGCCCGTCTGAAGAACAACTTCCGTCTGTACGAGGCGGGTGGTTTGACGGGAAACAAGTGTCTGAATGGTGGAACCACAAATGTAGGAAATGGAATCATCCTTCCAGAAACCGATATGGACTATACCAACCGAATCAAGGACTGCGCCATTGATATCGGTGCCTATGAGGCAGACAATACTGCCAACATTGCACCACAGGAAAAGACAAACAGCGCAAATATTGTGGATTACATTTATTATGTAACCCAGAACGGATGGGGAAACCGAAGTGGAGACAGTCCGGAAAACGCTGCTTGTGCTGACAAGCTGCAAGACGTGCTGACTGCTGCGGGCAAGAAATTTGAAACAGCGAACCAGGGCATCACAGTTAATAGCCAAAAACATCAGGTGTATGTAAAAGTAGCAGGTTATCAGGGTGATGAAACAGGAAATCGATTTGTTTATCATGCCAACACGCTGGCGGACCCTAGCGATCCACAGAGCTACACCTTCCTGATTCCTAACGGAGTATGCCTGATGGGTGGCTACTATGAGGGTGACCAGGAAGGAGGAGAGCTGAAAGAAGGTACCGCCAATTGGGATAATGACAAGCGCGACTGTATCAGCACTTACCAGACGGTATTAAGTGCGAAGACCGAAGTAAAAGAAGGTTCTGCTGTTAACCAGGAGGTGAACGGCTACCACACTGTGTGCTTCGGCAAATGGCCTACAGGCGACTATGACGGCTACAATACCACTGCCCTGACAGACAATACCATCATAGATGGCTGTCGCCTGATTGACGGTAATGCAAGCGACAAGACGGGCTTCAAGAGTATGGGTGGTGCAGCCATTGTACCAAGAATGGCACATGTCCGCAACTGTGAGATTTCCGACTGCCAGGCAACCCAGGGCGGTGCTCTCATGCTGCTGAAGGGTAGCATCGTAAGCGGTAGTGTCATCGTAAGAAACAAGGCACAGAAAGGTGGTGCCATCTATGCACTTCGTTCCAACGACAAGAATGAAGACATCAAGAACTACCATGCCTACGTCATCTCATGCACCATCGCCAAAAACGAGGCAACCATCGGTGGCGGAATCTACCAGGAGGAGAACTCCCTGATTGGCAGTAACTCCGTGATATGGGGAAATACGGCACAGACCGACAACAACATCAGCGGTGATGTGAACTATAAGGCATTCGACTATCTGCAAGCACAGGGTCAGGGGGCATATACAGAAGAATTCTACCCATACAACTATTGTTTCGTTGAGAAGATGGCATTGCCTGCCAACAAAATGAATACGGAGATGACCAGCGACCTGGACAGTTACTTCAACGACAACAAAATCTTCAAGCCTCGTGCCTATTCACCATTGATTGGCAACGGAGTTGAGAAAGAATACGTCAATGCATGGAAGGATTATGGTATCAGCAGCTACGACATTACCGGTAAGGAAAGAACCATGACCAAGCAACAGACAGCCGGCGCATACACATCTGATCTGCCTGCGTTTGATAAAAATAAGCTTCTGAAGCGCCTGTTCGTTTCTCAGACAGGTGGTGAGATTGTAACGGAAGAAGAGAAGGAAAAGTATTATGGCCGCTCCTTCCTGACTCCTTTCAACAGTCTCGAAGCAGCCCTCGATTACATCAATGAGGCACGAGAAAAGAAAGTGGCGAATGATAATACCCACTTCGAGATTCTGATGACAGGTGGAACCTACAAGCCGAGCAAGATGCGACAGAATAAAGACCTTTCGCCAGAGCAAAACACGATAGACCGCCGCTTGCAGAGCTTCACCATCCCTGTGAACGTAGATATCTTCGGCAGTTTCTCGAAAGATGACCTGTATTCTTCAACTCCAGTTAATCCTACTACGGGAAAAGAAACTGGAGATAAGTTTACAAGCTTTGGAGGTAAGACTTTGACTCCAGATGGAGACATCAAAGACATCTTGGCTAACCGCAACAAGAACTACATGACCGACAACAATAAGAACGGATTGATAGAGCCATGGGAGTTCCAGAATCCTACGATTCTTTCCGGTGACATCAAGGCATCGGAAAAGGAACGTAATGTATATCATGTAGTCTACAGCAATGCGGGCTCCACGGGTGCTTCGGCTACCTCGAACAACGATGTGGTATTAGATGGTATTACCATCATGAATGGTGAGACCATGACACAGCTGAAGAAAGAAGAGGGAGGAACTGACGAAGTTGCCGAGATTGGTCGTGGAGGCGCTATCTACACCAACCGCGTGAACTATACATTGAACCGTTGCCGACTGATCAAAAACTCCGGTCTGCATGGCGGAGCTGTCTATGTAAACAATGCAAGTCTAGACATCATCGGCAGTACAATCAGCGGTAACAGTAACGTATCAGAAAAGGCTAGTCAGGATGAAGTCACCGAACCAGGTAAGGGTGGAGCCATCTATCTCTATCTCACAAAATCGGTGAATGGAAACCTGCATATCGTCAACTCGCTCTTAGCCAACAATGATGTAACTTGTGGCAGATATACGGGCACACAAAATTCACAAGGCGGTGCCATCTACATCCGTAGAGCAGACGATGCTGGCAGTATGGCTGCGGGCTATCAGGATGCCTACATCGTAAACAGCCTCATCGTGAACAACAAGGCAAAGCAAGATGGAGCCATCCATGTGGAGAACGAGGTGACAAGCGGTACGATTACACCTATATTATATAATACCGCCATTTGGGGTAATGAATCTACAGATAATAGTGTGCTTCTCAGGAGAGAGCACATGCGCAACTGCGCCTGGGATGAATTACCTGCTTCTACAGTTTCTCCAGCAACGGATGGTAACATCAAGCTGAACAAGGAGAATATCGCATCGGATGGTCCACGTTTCACAGAGCCTACAACCACAAAGGGTTACGAAGGCTATAAACCGGATGCCAAATGGAATCCTCAGGCTATCTCTGTACTTACGGATGCAGGAGATGGAAGCAAGGATAAAGACGATAAAAACGAGACTGGTAAATATCTGAATTGGTGGACTATGCACAATACTCGCCTTGAGAGATATGGTTATCCATCTGAGTACATCCGTCCTGTCAGCGGTACATACAACAGATACGTAGGTCCGAAAGACGAGAAAGGTGATATAGCAGAAAAGCCTATCGACATCGGCATGTATGAATTCCAGTATGTATTCAAGTTTACTGACTTAGAAAAGGTTTATATCGGTACGGAAGAGAAAGGAAATGGCGATGGTAGAAGTTGGGACAACCAAAGCACCGACCTTCGTGGTGCCATCATTGCCATGGCTAACCCTTCAGGCAACGTAGCTGCTGGTACAACAACCAACAACAACAGAAAGGTGTTTGTACGTGGAGGTACTTATTATTCGCCAACCTACTCTAGCGGCGATGCCTTCTCTCTCATTGTAAACAATGCCGAGAAGGCTAAGTTTATAACATCGATTGAACTTGTAGGTGGTTGTACGGGCTCGAAGAATGCTGACGGAACAGAGGCGCAAGACTTTAGCAAACCTTCGGTACTCATTGAGAACCCAGCCAAGGCGGGCGAAACCAAAAACTTGCTTAATATCGTAACGAATGGTAAACCGGTGACTATTTCCGGTTTCACATTCCAGAACCAGAGTGGTGTGGGAGTAAATGCGAAGATCAATAATGATCAAGCCGGAACGGGAGAAGGAATGAAGCTCCATCATTGTGCCTTTAGAAAGAATAACGGAACCGGAATGGTGGTAAACAACCGAAAAGAATGTGGCATAAACATGTGGAATGTACTGTTTGCAGATGGAAACGGAAATGGTCTTACTATGTACGGTTCCCAAAAAGTAGACATAACAAACGCCACGTTTGTCTGCAATAAAGACACAGCTGTTTCTGGAACCCAAAGTGTCTATAATTCTGTCGCATGGAAGAATAAATATCCAAATTTGAAAACAGATAACAAAAATGTCGTGATAGATAATTCTGTCGAGAATGGTGATGTGCTAAATGGTCCGAACTTCGTTGATCCAAATAACGGCGACTATAGAATTCGACCTAGCCTCATGTTACTCGATAAAGGAAGCAACGACAAATATCAGCAAAATGTTGGTTTAGAGAAAATATATAAAGATAAAAGCAATCAAGTTCTTGACTATGCAAAGATGTTTGCCTCAGAAAAGGACTTGGGCAACACAGCCCGTCTGATTGGCGACAACATCGATATCGGTGCATACGAGTGCGACACGAAGATGATTCAGGTTATCTATGTAAAAGAAGGTTCTGCTGTTGCAGGAACAGGTGAAAGCTGGGATAACCCAACCAACGATCTGCAAGGCGCCATTAACCTGGCTGAGCTTTATGCCAACAAGAATGCAGGTAAATATGGCTACGTCTTCGTAGATAGAAATCTGAAGGCTGATAACGTGAACATCAGCATGCCAGGCGTCAAGATGTTCGGTTCGATGCGCAACGAAACCAGTTCTGCTAAGGGTACAGAAAATATCGTGAAGGATCTCCTTACTCAGAGAAAAGGAATCATTGAATCTGCCAGTCAATCTGCCATCAATGGACTGACACTCAACAGCGGAACTACTGATGCAAGAATATGTCTTGTGGATGGTTTCAAGGTTTCGGGCAACGTCAGCCTCCAGGGCAACAGCATGCTCTCAACCTCTATACTTGATGCAAATGCAAAGGTAACAGGCGATGCAAGTAGTTTGCTCTACAACAGTCTGGCATTAGGAAGCGTGGAGAATGTGAACTCTGTCAATGTAACTGCTTCCGGCGAATTACCATCAACAGATGGTAGTGCTGCCAACAGAGCATCTGTAAACACCTATAATAAATATGTGAAAGATGAATACTGGAAGTACCAGCTTGACGAGACAGACAATGACAACATCAACCAACACGATGCCAACGTAGACGGAAATCCGACAAAGGCTTGCATCACTCAAGTTATGCACAACCATGACCTTGCCGGCAACCTACGCATCAGAGATAACGTAGACAACGGATGTTTCGAGACTTGGTATCTAACAAACGATGCCGAAGCGAATAAGGGCGATTATCCACACGGTAAATCTGTGGTCTATATCATGACAGAAGACAAGGAGCTGAAACTCGACAATGGCTTCTATACAGAGACGAATCCGTTCAGCCCAGGCTTCCTGCTCTTGAAGCACCACGCTGGTTTAAGAGGCAACAACAGTTATGTAAACCTCACCAACTTTGCTGTGGAAAGAAACCTGAAGGCAGGAACCAACTTCTTCTCCATGCCATTCAAGGCTACCAATATGGAGGTGGAAGGTACAAACAATCCTGCTGATGGTAGTGTAATCGCCTACTACTATAATGCAGCTACTCGTGCCAAGTACGACTATAAGTTCGACCAAAGCGAGAGTAAAGCATGGGTAAAGGGCGTAGACAACCAGCGAAACTTTACCGCAGGTTTAAGAATGGAAGCAAAGGCCGACAAGACCGTCCGTTTCTATGGAAACAGTTACACAGAGAACGGTAGTCAGTTAGGGCAGATTACGCTGGTACAGAACAACAACCAGCAGCCGTGGTCGAGCAGCGATGGTAGCGGCACGAAGTTCACCCACAAGGAGAACATGGGGTGGAATCTCTTCGGTTCGCCTTATCTCTGCGCCATGAACTATAGCGATATGGAATATGGCAGAGTTATCTACCAATGCGAAGAAAACGGTAGCTACAAGGCTATCAACACCTATGATTCTAACACGGGTAATTCAACGAATGGCTACATCCCAGCAATGGATGCCGTGTTTACACAGACTGCCACTCTGGAGAATTCAGAAAGCGTGATAGTAAACCATTCGGAAGCAAAGGCGACAACCGCCTATCAAGCAACCAGAGCGCTCGACATCGCCATCACCCAGAGCAGCAGAACAAGCAGAGCCGGCAACGGCACTCCTGTAGATGACCAACTCCAGTTGAACGCAGTTCCGGCACAGGAAGCGAAATCAGACTTCGACATGGGAAGCGACGGCGTGAAATGGATGACTAGCCAGAATGCTCAGATCTATGCGTCCCGCAATGGCGGACGCTACTCGCTCCTCTCTGCAATCAGCATTGATGCAGAACAGAGCATCGGAGTCAGTCTGCCGGAGACGGGTGAATACACCATCAGCATCCCTGAAGATTGCGATGCCAGCGAATATGAAACCGTATGGCTGAAGGACAAGGAAACCGGTAAGGCGGTAGACCTGAAGGAAGGCAGTTATCTGTTCAAAGCCACCCAGACTGGCGAGATGAATAACCGCTTCAATATCAGTTTCAACCGCAAGGAGACTGACATGAATTCAGACATCACCATTATTTCTAGCGGCAACTATCAGATCCTGATAAATGGACTGAAACAAAACGACATCATCAGAATATACGGAACCTCAGGTGTCCTGGCACTTCAGAAACAGGCAAAATCTGATACAGAACAGCTTCGCACACCAATAAATGGGACTGTAGCCGTAGAGGTAACACGAGGCGGAAAACAGATAGCCGTAAAGAAGATAGCCCTTAAATAAAGGAATGAATGACGTAAAATTACGGAATAAATGTTAATAAAGCGCAGAGATAATCGCTCGTTTCAATAAATGGCATTATCTTTGCGCTTATTATATTATTCAATAGACCATAAATAACAAAAGAAAATAGAATTATGACAGAAAAGGAAATGTACAATCTGATAAATAGTCAGAACAACCAGCAGAGCAATGGCTTTGCTGTTAATGAGAAAGAGCGAGGTATAAGCGGTGTTTTCTCTGCTTTGATGCGCAAAGTGTATACATGGATGACCTTAGCTCTCCTGATTACGGGCGTTACTGCCTATGGTGTAGCTAGCAGTCCTACCCTGCTGATGACCTTGATGACAAGCCGCGGCTTGCTCTTTGGCTTGATTATCGCAGAGCTCGCCCTGGTATTCATCATTACTGGTGCCCTACAGAGACTCTCCCTGACTACGGCCACCCTACTCTTCATCGTCTACTCGGTTTTGAATGGTGCCATGCTTTCATCCGTATTCGTAGTATATACGATGACCAGTATTGCCAAGGTATTTTTTATTACAGCCGGCACATTCGGAGCAATGGCTTTCTATGGTTACACTACCAAGAAGGATTTGACCTCTTTAGGAAAAATACTCTTCATGGCGCTGATAGGCCTGATTATCGCTACCGTAGTAAACATGTTCTTGAAGAGTTCTGGGTTTGATTACATTTTGAGTTACGCCGGCGTAGCCATCTTCGTTGGCTTGACCGCTTGGGACAGTCAGAAGATCAAGCAGATGCTCCAGACACAATACGACATGAGCGAGGGCGCACAGAAACTGGCACTCATCGGAGCCTTGACCCTGTATCTCGACTTTATCAATCTCTTCCTCTACTTGCTCCGCATCTTCGGAGGCAGCAACAAGGAATAATGAAAACGGGAACCGGGAATAAAGTAAAAGAACAAAGAATAACATACATAACGAGAAAGGTTGGCTTGCCCTCAACGGGTTGGCCAACCTTTATTTTTTAATTCCTAGAAAAAGTAAATGCTAGAGTTATATTCTCTTCAAAAAGTTCTATGGTGCAAAGATAGAAAAAAAATTGAGAACCATGGTTTCAAAATAGCAAAAATAAGTTTCAAATGGACAAAAAGTGTCTTTTGACATTTTTCAGTGTAGCACTGATTTTTCAGAATAGTCTACACATCAATAACTTACGCATTTGTCCTATATTTATTAGGAGAGCAACCAAAAGAGGCAAAAAATACTCTTCTGAACGTAGAAATAGAATTAAATCCCGATTTGATGGCGATTTCCGGCAAAGGATAATTCGTTGACTTCAACAAATTCTCAGCATACTGTATACGATAAGTATTCACATAATCATAAAACGTCTGCCCATTCTGCCGGTTAAAATAGCGACTCAGATAAGTACGGTTCGTACCTACAGCCAGCGCCACATCAGACAATTTCAGTTTCGGATTGAGATAGATTTTATCTTCCTCGAACAACCGCTGCACCTCAGCAGCCATCCCCGAAACATCTACTTCGTTCTGCTCTAACGGTACAATTTCAATATCGCTCAACTCTTCTATCACTGACTCATGCCTATAAACAAAATAATCTATCAGCATCCAGAGTATCAGAGAGCTTACCATATAGATATTGTCGTAATCCACATTAATAACGAAACAGCTCAGCGTCCATAAAAACAGAATCAGGAAGAAGGTATTGAGAATGGCAAGAAGCCAATTCAGATTAATATTTTCCTGATAAGAAAACCGCTCTTTCAGCTGGCGGTGATACCTCCGAATCAAAAAGATAAGCAATATAAAGGTAGAACATCCATAAATGGTTCCCCAGACAGAAAGCACATAAAACCAGATGATATCATGGGTAAAAATATAGAACACCGGCAACAAGAGGAAAGGCAATTCCAGCATCAAAGCTTTCACCCATCTGAACCAGCCCGGCTTCACCAGTTCCATCAACACAAAGCTGTAGAACGGAATAATCATCATATCCAACGAAGACGTAAGATACCACGCATGCTCGTTGTCAAAACCATAAATCAGAAAGAAAACCATGTCCTTTACCAACTGTAGGTCGACCACAATCATGAGCCACATAATCATCCGAAAGAGCATCTCCTTTCCTTTTCTCCAAAACAGGAAAGCCATCATGGAGAAGAACATCATGCTCATACCATAAATAAAACTCGTTACCGAATCCATGTCTACGATCTATGTAAATAAACAAAAAGGCACACCTATGGAGAGAAGTTCTAACATTCCAAAGGTGTGCCATGATATAAATTAATGCCTTATATATAATAAGGTGTAATATTAAATGAAATAACCTGATTAGTCGATTTCCTCATCGGCCTCGTAACCACCCATCTCACGGATAGCATTCTTCAGCATCGTATACTGCTGGTAGAGATGGTTTACAGGCTCTTCACCCTTAGTATAATCGTGCATAGGTGCCTTGAGGAAGAAACTCAAGAAACGCTGGATTCCGAAACGGCCTGCACGAGCTGCAAGATCGCTCAACAATGTAAGGTCGAGCAGCAATGGAGCAGCAAGGATTGAGTCACGGCAGAGGAAGTTAATCTTAATCTGCATTGGGTAACCCATCCAGCCGAAGATATCGATATTATCCCAACCCTCCTTGTTATCGTTACGAGGTGGATAATAGTTGATACGTACCTTGTGATAGTACTGAGTATCTTCATCGTTACCATGACCATAGAGATCAGGCTGAGCTTCTGGTTTCAGGATTGTCTCAAGAGTAGAGAGCTTACTTACCTCCTTGGTATGGAAATTAGCAGGTTCATCGAGAACGAGACCATCACGGTTGCCGAGAATATTGGTAGAGAACCAGCCATTCAAGCCGAGACAACGGGTACCGATGATAGGAGCGAAACCACTCTTGACAAGAGTCTGACCTGTCTTGAAGTCCTTACCGGCGATAGGCATCTTGGTCTTCTCTGCGAGTTCCCACATAGCAGGAATATCAACAGTTGTATTAGGAGCACCCATGATGAAAGGAGCACCCTCTGTCAAAGCAGCATAAGCGTAGCACATGGATGGAGCTACATGCTGGCGGTCGTCAGCCTTCATTGCTGCCTCAAGTGCTGCCAATGTACCATGAATCTCCATATCTACAGGAACGTAGATTTCGGTAGATGCTGCCCAGATAACAACGATACGGGCACAACCGTTCTTCTCCTTGAAGTCGCGGATATCCTGACGAAGAGCCTCTACCATCTCCCAGCGGGTCTTGCAATCCTTCACATTGTCGCCATCAAGACGCTTTGCATAGTTCTTGTCGAAAGCAGCCTTCATTGGTACTACCTTCTCCAACTCCTCGCGTACAGGGTTGATGTCTTTCTCCTTCAATACCTCAGCATACATAGCTGCCTGATAAGCATTCTGCGGATAAACATCCCAAGTACCGAATACGATATCATTAAGGTCAGCAAGTGGAACGATGTCCTTATAGTGCAAATATTTCTTGTCTGCACCCTTGCCAACACGAATCTTGTCGTACTGAGTCATTGAACCTACTGGCTTCGCAAGTCCCTTACGAGTCATGAAAACACCGGTCATGAAGGTTGTAGCTACTGCTCCACAACCAACAACCAAGATTCCCAGCTTACCTTCTGCTGGTTTAACATTCATTTTTTCCATCTTCTAAAGGTTTATTTTATATCAAGTTGATTAAAATTTAAGAATTGTGTCTGCAAAGATAACAAAAACTTATTGAACCGATGCGGTTTCCGTAGACTTTCTTTCAATAATTTACAATAATTAGCTTAAAATGGATAAAAAAGGCTTTTTTGCATCAAAAGCCAAGTGTAGAATATTTGTATGAAAGAAGGCAATATATGCATATTTATTCTATGTTTATGCATAGCAAAAGACAAAATAATGTTATTTTATGCATTTTTCTTTCATTTTATTTGGTTATTTGCAAAATATATTGTAATTTTGCAGCCGTTAAACGAATAAAAATACAGCATATGAAGGCAAAGAATAGCAGATTGGAAACTTTGAAGATGCTTATATCAAGTCAAGAGTTGAGTTCGCAAGACCAACTTTTGGAGGCTCTTCACAAAGAAGGCTTTAAGATTACGCAAGCCACATTGAGCCGTGACTTAAAACTGCTCAAGGTAGCAAAAGCAGCATCTTCGAGTGGAAAATATGCGTATGTCCTGCCCAACGATACATTATATAAGAGAGTATCAAACCATATTCCAGTGAGCAAGATGATGGTGAATACCGGATTCCAATCTATCAACTTCTCCGGAAACATGGTCGTGATCAAAACCCGTCCGGGATATGCAAGCAGCATTGCCTATAATATAGATAATAGTGATATTCCTCAAATTTTGGGAACCATCGCTGGCGATGACACGATCTTTCTGGTTAAGAAGAAAGGGACAACAGAAGAGGAAATCATCAATGCACTAGCAGAGGTAATTCCAGACGTTCACCATAAATATATATAAGGTAGTTGCATTTTTATGCAAAACATACACCTTATTATATATAAAGAAAGAATATTAAAACAAAAACATTTTAAGATAGAAGAGAAAAAATGGAAGAAGCAGAAGTTAAAGTAATGGTGGCTGACGAAAGTCACATCAAGTACATCGACACCATTCTGACTACAATTGCAGAAGCTGCAAAGAAGCGTGGTTCTGGTATCGCCAAGCGTTCACCAGAGTATGTTGCCACCAAGATGCGCGAAGCCAAGGCGGTCATCGCTCTCCAGGGCGAAAAGTTCGCAGGTTTCAGCTACATCGAAACATGGGGCAACAAGCACTATGTCACCACATCAGGTTTGATCGTTCACCCAGACTTCCGTGGTATGGGATTGGCTAAGCGCATCAAGAACCTGACCTTTACGCTCGCCCGACAGCGATGGCCTCATGCCAAGATTTTCTCTTTGACATCCGGTTCGGCTGTCATGAAGATGAACACCCAGCTGGGTTATCTTCCAGTTACCTTCGCCGACCTGACCGATGATGAGTCATTCTGGCGTGGTTGCGAGGGTTGCATCAACGTAGATGTGCTCCATCGTACCAACCGCAAATACTGCATCTGCACCGCCATGCTCTTCGACCCAGAGGAGCATCTGCCTATCAAGCTTCCTCAGGAAGTGATTGAGAGAATCCGCAAGATTGACGGTCCATCTGCAGAAATTTAAATCCTTATATATAATAAGGTGTTGGCAAGAATGCCATCTAAACATTATTCACCACATATTAAACATAAAATAAAATGGCAAATAAAAAAGTTGTAGTCGCTTTCAGCGGCGGTCTCGATACATCATACACAGTAATGAAGTTGACCCAGGATGGCTGGGATGTTTATGCAGCATGCGCTAACACAGGTGGTTTCTCTGCCGAGCAGTTGAAGACCAACGAGGAGAACGCATATAAGTTGGGTGCCAAGGCATACGTCACTCTCGACGTTACCCACGAGTATTACGAGAAATCATTGAAATACATGATTTTCGGTAATGTGCTCCGCAACAACTGCTACCCTATCTCTGTTTCTTCAGAGCGTATCTTCCAGGCTATCGCCATCGCACGCTACGCCAAGGAGATTGGTGCTGACGCCATCGCTCACGGAAGTACAGGTGCCGGCAACGACCAGATTCGTTTCGACATGACCTTCCTGGTGATGGCTCCAGGTGTAGAGATCATCACATTGACCCGTGATAAGGCGCTTTCTCGTAAGGAGGAGGTTGACTACCTGAACGAGCACGGTTTCTATGCAGACTTCACCAAGTTGAAGTATTCTTATAACGTAGGTATCTGGGGAACCAGTATCTGCGGTGGTGAGATTCTCGACCCAACCCAGGGTCTCCCAGAGGAGGCTTACCTGAAGCACGTTACTGCCAAGGAAGAAGAGGCTGAACTGAAGATTACCTTCGAGAAGGGTGAGATCGTGGCTGTCAACGGCGAGAAGTTTGATGATAAGATTGCTGCCATCCAGAAGATTGAGGAGATTGGTGCTTCTTACGCCATCGGTCGCGACTGCAACGTGGGTGACACCATCATCGGTATCAAGGGTCGTGTAGCTTTCGAGGCTGCAGCTCCTAAGCTCATCATCGAGGCTCACCGCCTGTTGGAGAAGAGCACATTGAGCAAGTGGCAGCAGTATTGGAAGGACCAGGTAGGCAACTGGTACGGAATGTTCCTCCACGAGAGCCAGTACCTGGAGCCAGTGATGCCGGATATCGAGGCTATGCTGACTTCTTCTCAGCGCAACGTAAACGGTACAGCCATCTTGAAGCTCCGTCCATTTAGCTTCCAGACTGTAGGTATCGATTCACCAGACGATTTGACCAAGTCTAAGCTCGGTGAGTATGGCGAGATGCAGCACGGTTGGACAGCCGAGGATGCGAAGGGCTTCATCAAGGTAAGCTCTACCCCACTCCGTGTTTATTATGGTATGCACCCTAACGAGGAAAGATAATATGGTAAAAGTAGGTATTTTAGGAGCAGCTGGTTATACAGGAGGTGAGTTGATTCGCCTCCTTATCAACCATCCTGAGGCAGAGATTGTATTCGCCAACAGCGAGAGTAACGCCGGCAACCTGGTGGCTGAGGTTCACGAGGGATTGTATGGCGAGACCGACTTGAAGTTTACCGCCGAGATGCCTTTCGACCAGGTGGATGTTATCTTCTTCTGCTTCGGTCATGGCAAGAGCGAGGCGTTCCTGAAGGAGCACAATGTTCCGGAGAACGTGAAGATTATCGATTTGGCACAAGACTTCCGTCTTGCCCCAGAGACTGTGGTTGCTACCCAGCAGCCAACCCCAGCCGCTCACGATTTTGTATATGGTCTTCCAGAAATAAATGAATCAAAAATAGCCGTAGCTCAGCACGTGGCAAACCCAGGTTGTTTTGCAACCTGCATTCAACTTGGTTTGTTGCCTGCTGCTAAGATGGGCCTCATCAACAGCGATGTATCTGTCAATGCCATTACCGGTAGTACCGGCGCAGGTCAGAAGCCTGGTGCCACTACCCATTTCTCATGGCGCAACAACAACATGAGCATCTACAAGGCATTCAACCATCAGCACGTGCCAGAGATTCGTCAGAGTCTGAAGCAGACACAGGGTTATCTCGATGCAGCCATCGACTTCATCCCTTACCGTGGCGACTTCGCCCGTGGTATCTTCGCTACAGAAGTTGTGAAGACCGACAAGCCTATCGAGGAAATCGTGGCAGGTTACAAGGAGTTCTACAAGGATGCCAAGTTTACCCACTATGTGGATAAGGCTATCGACCTGAAGCAGGTGGTAAATACCAACAAGTGCCTGGTTCATGTGGATAAGTATGGCGATAAGCTCCTGATTACTTCCTGCATCGACAATCTTCTGAAGGGTGCCGTAGGTCAGGCTGTTCAGAACATGAACATCATGTTTGGTCTCGACCAGACAGCAGGTTTGAAACTCAAGCCATCAGCATTTTAGATAAAAGAATTCGGAAGAACGGATGAAAAATCATTCGTTCTTCTATCATAAAAAATAGTTTGTAATAAGATAACTCTATGAGTTGTCTTTCTTAAAACATAGATTTAACATGAAACTTTACGACGTATATCCTCTTTTCGATATTAATATAGTAAAAGGTAAGGGCTGTAAGGTATGGGACGACAAGGGGCAGGAATACCTAGACCTCTATGGCGGTCATGCCGTTATCAGCATCGGTCATTGCCATCCTCACTATGTGGAGATGCTCACCAACCAGTTGAACAACCTGGGTTTCTATTCCAACTCTGTCATCAACAAGTTGCAGGTGAAACTCGCTGAGCGTCTGGGCAAGGCTAGCGGTTATGAGGATTATCAGTTCTTCCTCATCAACTCGGGTGCCGAGGCAAACGAGAATGCCTTGAAGCTGGCTTCTTTCACCAACGGAAGAACCCGCGTGCTTTCTATAGAGAAGGCTTTCCACGGCAGAACATCCCTTGCCGTAGAGGTAACAAATAATCCTAAGATCATCGCTCCTATCAATGACAATGGTCACGTAACCTATCTTCCTATCAATGATTTGGAGGCTTGGGAGAAGGAACTTGCCAAGGGCGATGTCTGCGCTTGTATCATCGAGGCGATTCAGGGCGTAGGTGGCTGCAACATGGTAACTCCAGAATTTGCTCAGGGCTTGCAGGCTGCCTGCAAGAAATACGGCACTTTCCTGATTTGCGATGAAATCCAGTGCGGTTATGGCAGAAGCGGTAAGTTCTTTGCTCACCAGTGGTTGGGCATCAAGCCAGATCTCATCACCGTAGCCAAGGGTATCGGTAATGGTTTCCCTATGGGTGGCGTATTGATTTCTCCAGAGTTTACTCCTGTATATGGTCAGCTGGGTACTACCTTTGGTGGCAACCACCTGGCATGTACTGCCGCTCTCGCCGTTCTCGATGTTTTCGAGAAGGAGAACCTGGTACAGAATGCGCATGAGGTTGGTGAATATCTCATTGCCCAGTTGAAGGAGTTGCAGAAGCGCAACAGCCATATCACAGAGGTTCGTGGCCGTGGCTTGATGGTAGGAGCCGTACTCGATATTCCTCACAAGGAAGTTCGCAGCAAGCTCATCCACGAGCAGCACTGCTTCACCGGTTGCGCCGGCACCAACATCCTCCGTATCCTCCCTCCATTGGTATTGACCAAGGAGAATGTGGATGACTTCATCGGAAGATTGGAAACCGTATTGAAGGAAGTATAAACCCATTGAGATAAGGATATAAAGAAAACTCAACCCATAAAAGAAATAGAAAGGAAGAGAGCGGCAGCCGAATACATTTTTGGCTGTCGCTCTTGTTCTTCTTTTCATATCTAGACATATAATCATGGATTATACGTATAATTTGAGATCTATCCATATTTACCTTCTCATTTTAAATAGTAATAAGAAGATGTTTAACCCATTCATCACAAGCAGTATTATGCCAGTGCCTCTACTTTCCAATCGTCGATGCCTCTTCGGTCTTTCGAGAAATTGATGCCCACCTTGTATTTCTTTCTGCTGTCATCGGCGAAGGCAGCGAGATAGTCCTTGCTGTCGATTTGCTCCATCGCTGCCTCAGCATCCTTCTTATATTTAAGTTCCAATATATAGACGCTGCGCTTGGTTTTCAGCACCATGTCGATTCTGCCATCAGATGTAGGCACCTCTGGAGTAACATCACATCCGAGGATTAACAATATGGTGTAGAGCACGGCTTGGTAATGGCGTTCGTTGTTGTTGACCAATGTATATGGGAACTTCTTGTAGAAAGTCTGGAGATGAGGGAGGAATGCCTCCATATTGTCCTCGGCACTCAGGATGAAGTTCTTTGCCCATGCCATGTAGATAGCATCACGGTCGCCCATGCCGTCTGGGGCATAATAGCGGAAGAGGCTGTTGGAGAAGCCCTTGCGCACCTCTTCATTAGGGAAGGCAAGCTTGTATAATTTTGCCAAACGATTGTATGACTTGATTGTGAGATAGCCACTTTGGTATAATACCGGCACAGGGTCAACAATCTTCTCTGTTGGAGTATCGAAGCGGTCGGAGGTTGTCCAAATGTCGTCCAACTGGAGCATATCGACATTTTTCTCTTGAAGCAGTTCTATCAGGAAAGTAGGAGTACCCGTAGAAAACCAATAGCTATCAAACTCATGGGTCTCTAAGCAATTGAACATGCTGTAAGGATTATACATATCGGCACCTTTCCCACTAAAGTGGTAGCCATCGTAATTATATCTCAGCTCAGCTAAGGCCTCCTCATAGTTCATATCATTGGCCTGCGCCAATTCCTCTATGTCATCGTGGAAATTTTCCAAGAGCTCTTCCTTGCTGATGCCACAGATAGAACTGTACTTATCCCACATGCTGATATTCGTGATATTGTTCAGTTCGCTGAAGATACTCAACTGGCTAAACTTGGAGATTCCTGTTAAAAAGACAAAATGAAGATTGTCCTCTTCTGACTTCAAAGGACTGAAGAAGTTGCGCATGATGTCACGTATCTTGTTCTGCAAGTCCTTGTCTTTCATAGAGTCGTGCATCGGCGCATCATATTCATCGATGAGCACAACCACATTCCTGTCGGTCTTTTGCTTGGCGGCATTGATGATGCGAATCAATCGGACATTAAAAGCCTCGGTACTAACAGAAGTTATTTGGTATAAATCCTCGTATGTTTCAAGAATCTTATCAAGAGTTTCTATCAGGCTTTCCATATTATAGTATTTCCCCTTACTAAGATCAAGATGGATAACGGGGTGTTTCTCCCAATCTTTTTCCAAGGCTTCCAGTTTTAGTCCTTTGAATAGCTCTTTCTTTCCTTCGAAGTAGGCTTGTAGGGTTGTGACAAGGAGTGACTTTCCGAATCGTCGAGGACGACTCAGAAAGCAATATTTTTTCTCATGCACCAACTCATAGATTAAGTCGGTCTTATCTACATATACATAATTTCCCTCTATGATATTCTTGAAAGTCTGTATTCCGAGAGGATATCTTCTACCTTTCATAAGCTATTCCCTTTAATTATGGTGGCAAAGTTAAGGTATTTTTCTTGATTAACCAAACTTTTTGTAGCCTTTTAGCCCGATAACTCGAAAAATCACCTTAAATGTCTCTACTTTTGAATAAAAGTAATAAAAGATATTTATAGTCGATTCAACTCTGCATTACCGGCACCAGTTCCCTTGTACTTGCTACGTGTGGTATTGAACTTATAGCGAAGGGTGAATTGCAGGTCTCTCGTACCTCGCTTAGACACTTGCAAGAGTTCCATCTTCTGGTTATAGAGCAGGTCGGCATCCCAACATTTATAAAGCAGGTCGTTGCCTTTTATTTCCAAGGTAAGGGCATCCTTTAGGAATGACTTGCTGATGCTGACATCCAGTACATGCTGCTCTTTGGCAAGATATACATTCATCGTATTACCCTTGCTCTGATAGCGATAATCCACGTTAAGGGTGATGCCGCATGGCAAGGAGAAGGCATTGTTGAAGTTGCCCATGAAGATAGGACGATTCAAGCGATAAGATGCTACATCTGTATGGAGGGTGAACCAGGGTTTCTGCATGCCCAAGTTGATTTGCGGCGCCCAAATGCCTATCTTTGGAGCGGCACTGATGTAGGCGGTCATGCTCTTGAGACTCTTCACGTTCTTACGACTTATCATGGTAATAGCTTCGTTCCCAGGCATTTGCTCCGCCCAATAGATGATGGCATTGCGAGAGTCCTTGTAGTTGACCATAAACTGGATGAACTTCCATACACCCGATAATTCCACACTGTGATTGGTTTCGTTGTCGAGATAAGGATTACCTGTTTGGCGAGTAAATCGATTCATATAAGATACATTATTGCTCAGTTGACTGTATGAAGGACGAGAGGTCTTTACCGAATAGCTCAACTGTGCCATTACCTTACCTATCTTCGCACCATAGCTGATGGTAGGAAAGAGGTTGCGGAAGGAGCGACTCTGCTCGGGCTGATAGATGCCTGCATCATAATACTTGAATCTTACATACTCGTATCGCAATCCCGCCGTAATGTTTCCTATCGGGGTGAGGCGCGCATATTGGATGAATGGACTTGCCGTCTGCTCCTCCAACTTGCTATAAGAGTTGGCAAGGAGGTCGGTGCGACTCACTTCGTAGTCATCGTTGCGACGGGTATGGATATACTCAGCTCCATAGGAGAGATTACCGCCTAAGAGAGGAGAGGTAATTACGAGTTTGGTGGCTACCATCTTATTGCTCACACGATTCTTGGAGTTGACGTTACGAGAATCGTGCTCCTGGCTCTGTTCATCGCTATAGGCATAAGCCCTGTTTGTACTGAAATAGAGGTCGGTATTCAGGTCAATAGTGGTTTTGCCCAAAGTGCCGTTGTAGTAGGCATTCAATTGATGGCTAGGGTTGTTCTTGTCGACCGTCAGACCATCGGTTTTGATATAGTCGTAAAACTTACCATCGGCAGTTACCTGACTATCGAAAAAATCTTTTGAGCGAGAATAGCTTGGCGAGGTCAAGGTGTATCTCGCACCAATGGAATGATTGGCATTGAAATCATAGCTAAAACCACTGATAAGACGGTGCGATTCTATGCGACCTGTTACTTCGTTGTTGTTATGCTGTTGCCAAAGCGTATCGACATGTACAGCCTGTTCGTAGGTGGCCTTTTGCATCCATGTTGCATCAGAGAACTTATAAGTGGCAAAGAGATTCAGTCCATTATGACGATAGTTCATGTTAATCTGTTGGATGGTATTGTCGTGCTTATTGTACCAATACACAGAGCGAGTATCAAAGCCGAAGCCTTCGCCTTTCTTCTTGATGGTCTTGATTTTGATTACTGCATTTACCGAAGCATCGTAGGTGGCTCCTGGATTCTGGATGACTTCCACACTCTTGATGTCGGAAGATTTGATGTTATCCAACTCACTGATATCTTGCATTTTCCTGCCGTTGATATATATAATAGGTGTACCCTTGCCGACCACCTCATATCCATCTTTCTTCTTCACGATACTCGGCACATGCTTCAATACATCTTCTGCCGTACCCATCTTGCTAAGCACGGTTCCTGCCACGTTGGTCAGCAGTCCTTCGTGGGTCTTCTTATATTGAGGAAGATGAGCTTTCACCACCACTTCGCCAAGTTCTTTGGAGAACTTATCAAATAGGGTCGTGTCGGAAATCTGTTCACCATTGATGTTCTGTGCCATCATCTGTGTTATGGTAATGCCACAGAAGGATGCTACTAACGCAAGTCTTTTCATTGTCTTATTATTCTTTATGTTGTTACTATTCTTGTTTGTTTCCAAATAGCAAGGCAACGGCTATGCCAAAAACATAAACAACTGATTATCAGAACATATAGAAAGAAAGTCCATAAAACGACCTGTCTAAATACTTGACACTGCTGTCTAGTTATTAGACAGAAAAGCCATCAAAAAGGTTACGATGCGACACCATCTCCTTAATATATTCATGGTATTATTATTGTATTCTTGCCGCAAAAGACTGAAAAACAATAAAATAGCAAAATCTATCACATTTTTATGAGGGACTTTTTTGAAGATTAACACACTTTTATGAGGGACTTTTCGAGTTATCCATACATTTTTATGAGGGACTTCCTACTTTTTCGTCTTTTGCTGTATCTTTCTGTATTTCAATTGGCTCTATTTCCAACTGATCAAAAATTATTTTATCTGAATTGCAAATTTCATTCTTGAATTTAGAGATATTTTTATTAGAAGCATTATTCAAATATACGACAATTCTAT
>ERZ1034626.440-NODE-440-length-30026-cov-42.524841_pt1 | contig 30026 bp, 19 predicted proteins | sample MGYA00520652_ERZ1034626 | MGnify/ENA primary metagenome ERZ1034626 (study PRJEB33766, sample SAMN09781765) | gut metagenome | biome: gut microbiome | host: Homo sapiens | place: Madagascar | study: EMG produced TPA metagenomics assembly of the PRJNA485056 data... | reverse complement strand
TATTAATTTAGGAGACCTGATCGTATATGAGAACTGGCAGAAACAATAAAAACGGTGGATTCTCCCTGGTGGAGCTCATCATCGTCGTCGCCATCATGGCGATCGTGGTGGGAGTCATTGGATTGTCTGTGGGAACACTCACCGGAAGAAAAACTGCAAAATGTGCGGATGAGATCGTTTCGACCCTGGAGAGAGCAAGAGTGCTGACCCTTGGGAAAGAACAGAACCAGGTGGAGTTTGTGCTGCTGCAAGATAGCAGCACCGGCGAGTACCGGGCACGGGTCTATCAGGGGGGAAACATCGTTTCGGATAGAATCGTGGGGAAGGAGCCCATCACAATACAAGTATATTTTGATGATGATTCCACTCCCTACAATCTGTCACAATTAAAAGGTACATTACCTTATGCGTCCGCAACCGATGGACTGCATCTGGTGTTCAATAGAGCATCGGGAGCTTTTGAAGAGAAGACCTGCGCTGCCGCAGATGTGGTAAAGGACTATTGTAAGAAAATTGTGATCAGCAACGGAACAAGAACGATAACAATCACAACAGTCGGCAGAACCGGAAAAATCCTGAAGAAATAAGGAGGTTGACTATGCGTATCGGAAAAAAAGGATTCACTCTCGTAGAAGTGATAGTGTCCCTGGCAATCATGACCATTGTGGCAGGATCTGTGGGCGCCTTTATCGTCGCAGGCAACAATTCCTACCTGCGGGGGAATAAGGAGCTGACCCTGCAGGAAGAAGCACAGCTTGCAGCGAATCAGATGATCGACCTGATCATTGATGTGGAGAAGGATATTAATTTCACACCGGATCATACCGGCACGGCAGTGGATCTGGACGGCAGTACCGCCAAGGATGCAGCCGGCAATGAGATCACCACAGCCCATGTCAGCGAACTGCGTCTGGTCAATAACGAGAATACCTATATGATCCGCTGGCAGGGAACCGCATCAGGGGACTATGCGACTGCAAACCAGGTATACCTCTATGAAGTGAAAAATACAACGGATGCGGACGGCAATCTCGTCGCAGGAGATCCCACCACCGCAACCCCGGCACTTATGGCAGAGCATGTCACAAGCTTCAGCGTAGACTTAAGCCAGGTGAAGGACAAGCGGAAAGTTATCCTGAATATGACCTTCACTTACCAGGACAGAAGCTATGACATTGCAGAGACCATTAAGCTTAGAAATGACCTGGAGAAAACCGGAACCGCGTACGCATGGATCAGTGCTCTGACTATTGATCCTCCCAGTGCAACATTACCTCAGGGCAAGATACAGCAGTTTACCTATAATCTGAGCGGTGACGCAGAAGCAGTTGCCAAGGGCGTTACATGGAGCGTGTCCTATGCTTCCGGGGCTAATTGTAAGAGTACGATCAATCAGGATGGTATTTTAAAAGTAGATGATGAGGAAACTATCGGCACGAATGTGCTGGTGGTAAAATGTACTGCAAAAGCAGATACGAGTATGGTGGCATATGCATATGTGACAGTAGAAGAGAGATTGATAGACTCCATTTCCATAACTCCTAAAGATGTGGAGGTAGTCCGCGGCAAGTCACAGGCTTTTGAGTGTACTCTGACCGGTAAAGAATCTGCTGTGGCACAGGGGGTAAAATGGAAAGTGACTTATGCGGATGGCAGCACTACTACATTTTCTACCATGCCGAATGTTAGTGACCTGATTAATACGTTGAATATCAGTAAGTCGGAAAGCATCGGTGTAAAGGTATTGAAAGTTACCTGTATGGCAAATGCGGACACAACTAAGTCGGATTCTGCGTATGTTACAGTGACGGCGGTAGCAGGACAATTCCAGGCGGAACTGATCCGAAATGTAATGAAGCCTTATTCCTACACGGAGAACGGCATTAAAAAAATGGGATGGAGTGTAGATTTGGAGTGTCTGACTGCATGGGCGGATTATGATGTGTATCCTCAGATCGTGAACTGGGAAGTATTGGAGGATGGAGTCCCAAATCCGAAGGGCTATAGCTTTGAAGATACGACTCCTGCTTCCAGATATAAACAGCTGTTAAAGTGTAGCAACAATATTAATAAGACGATCACAGTACGTGCAACTGTAAAATTATCAGCTACCATTACAGTGCATCCTGAAGTAACAGTGGACATTCCAAATCTGCTGACCATTGACAGTTCAGACAAGCCATACATCGACGGTAATCAGTTTGTCCTGTCACGTAACAGTATGGTGACTTGTACGTTGAAAAATTATTCCGGAGATATGAGTAAAGTTACCTGGAAGATTACCAATGATATTGAGGAAGGTCTGGCACAGAGTAATCCTGTGAAGGATAATTTCGGTGGCGAAGTTGGACTGAGTAGGAGAGTAGGGTTTAGTAGAAACATTACAAGTGATGGACTGGGCGATTATGAAAGCAACTTAGTCATAGATAAAGCAGTGACCGGATTCGCAGATTCAGAAGTAGATTATGCAGCCACACGAAGCGTATTTCCCACGGCTAAAGGTGAAACAGTCGGAGTGTATGCAAAGTGGTATATTAACTGGAAAGAGGAACATGTTCTCACACTTGCAGCTTTTGACGACAACGATAATGAAATTGCATCCACATATCTGTTGATTCCCAGATGTACTTTTTATTTCTCGGAAGGTAATCGTTATTATAATCTGAATAAGAACGATTATAAGAACGATGGATGGCAGAATGGTGTATACGATAAGAAGGTGTATGTTGATCTATATGGATTTGAAACAGGTCAGGGAGCATTTAAGACTGGTGATAAAGGACTGAAGGTTATAGGCAGCCTTGTAGCTGGAGGAACGGAGACACTAAAATCCGGAACATATATTGATCCGAATATTCACTGCGATACCAGAGTAAATGATAAAAATGAAACGGTATTTACTTATATGATTCATCTCTATATTGATAGAGAGGAAAAGAATGATACTTTATTTGTGACCTTCAGCGATAGTCGTGTCAAGGGAGACAGCGGTGAGGAAGGTGGACATGTATCGTATCAGAAACCGGAAAGAGCATTAACAATCTTTTGGAGATAACATGAAGAAGAACTTGAAGCACAACACAAAAAAGTACATAGCAGGAATCCTCACCATAGCTTTGGCAGCCGGAGTCTGCCAGAGCTATGGCTCTATGGAAGTAAGTGCAAAGGAGATGACACTGCCCGGCATTGAGAAGCTGGTACAGGATACAGTAGCATCTTCGGACGGAACCTTCCACATTTTAGAGATCGTACCTTCTAAAAAGGACGCTTCCATTGGATACCTGATCGGTGGCGAGGAACCGGTATCTGAAGGACGTAAGCTTTCGGAGCTTCCGGCAGCATCAGAGAGAATATCCGCCATGGCTGCGATCAGCAGTAGCAGTCTGGGGGATCTCGAAGGAAGCGATGGTCCGGTAAGCTTTTCCACTTATAGAGAGGGAGGAAGCCGGACTGAGGAGATCCGTGGCTCTTTTGTGAAAAATACGGATAATAGCGGTCAGTATACCTATACACAGAAAGAATCGGTGTATAGGTTGTTTGTAGCGGGAGACAGCAATGAACGTTATGACCGGTATAGTACGATCGAGGCTTCCGGAGCTTCTAACGAGAACAAAAAGAGTGTATCTCCTGTATTTTCTAAAGTGTCCGATGTTGCCGGAGGAAATCTGAAAATGACCATCGGAGATACAGCGGAGACGGCTGTTGCAGCGACGAAATATGCACTGACTCCGTACGATGAAAATTCCGACGGCAATATGAACGATATTAAAAACACCGATTTTGTGGCAGATGATTATGTCGGTTGGGAAGTGTATACCAAGACTGCGGATGATGTATACACTTACTGTGGTAAGGTGGTATATGGCAGCAATCTGCCTGAGGGATATGCTATCCAGAGCAGCGCCATAACTTCCGAAAATCCTTCCGAAGCGTCAGAAAATCTGGAAGAGGTGACGACTGCGGAGAGTTCTGGACTGGTAACAGCAGCATCTGCATCCGGGAATGACGCGGCAGCGGGATCCGGTAATGAGATGCAGACCTTCAGCGTACAAAGCACATCCGGAAATGACATTGAGACTTCCGAACAAAGGATAATGACAGCTTCTGATTCCTCATCCGAACAGAACAAGAATCTCTATATTTTGAATATGGCCAACACCACACCTTATCTATGGGCAGCCTGGACTGCAAATCCGGATGGAACAGGAGGAAGTTATACACTGAATACTCCTGCGGATAGCTATTTTGTGCAGTTCAAGGAAAACACCTCCGCTGATTATTATGTGTCTAAAGTGTTATTATCCAGCGGTAATGGGGACTACAAACTGAGCGATTCTTATCAGAGAAATGATAACGGTAAATATGTGCTGGAAAGCAGTGGTACTATGCAGGTTTCTCTTCGAGGAGAACCAGGCTTCAACGCATCAAACAGCTATGACTTTATCGGTGATAATGCGAAAGATGCGTTGGATACTGTAGCATATGACGGTGGTTTCTACAATAAAGAATGGTTCAAGAAGCAGGTCCTGAATCTGTCCGGCACCAGCCGGTATGAGAGCGGCAGCCCTTCCGGCACTGGCGAAGAGATTGATCAACTGAAGATTGAAGTGACAACTTTGACAGTGGAGGAACTGGCGAAACTGGTGAATCCGGGGGAACAGGCTTATTATGGCGTAGATCTGGACAATGTGGATCTGATCTATCTCTCCGGCAGGGGAAGTTATGCAGCGGAATCTGTGAATATGACTTCTGCAGCAACCGCTCTGACGAAGATGATATTCGGCATTAAGGATACTACCGGTGAGCGGAATGATGCAGACAGAGTACCGGTGGTCATGGATTACGGATTTTACAGCCAAAATAAAACGCTGGCTGAGGAGCCGAATAATAATCAGAATAATAAGATACTGACACAGATGGCACTGACGATCTTAAAAGTTTCCGATGATAATATTGCCAAAGAAGTTGCTTCAAAGGGAGATGCTTATTGGAACGGTCAGACGGCAGCTTCGCTTAGTTTGGGCGATTCCGTGAAAGAGGCTTTATATGACAATGTTTATCTGAATGATGACAGTGCGACGCCATATGTTGCCTCTGACTTCCTGACTGACTGTAAAGGGACTGCGGCGAAAGTAGCAACCTTCGGAGCAGTATTAAAAGAGATTCAGTATGAGAATTTCCTGGCAAAGAAAAACAACAGCAATGCAGCTCAGATGGATGAAGAGATCAGTAAGGCATCTATTACCAGATACATTCTGAACTGGTATATGCACAGAGTCACGGTGAAATCCTCTATCCGTGTACTGGATCTGGAACCCTGCTATGATTTTAGCGATACGTTAAAAAGTAAGTTGCAGACTGATGTGGTCAATATGATGGGGATGAACGGAATTTATGATGCATCTGCGATCAATATTACACAAATGTCATCTGCGGAATTTATAGGTAAGATCGAGGACTTGAATGAAAAGTACGACATGATCTATCTCGGAGCCCGGGTCAGCAAGATGAACACAGAAAATGGTGTGACTGTGTATAATGATCCACAGATGAAAGGGTTGATTTATTCTCATGTAGGAGACTACTATGACTATGCCACCAAAACGAAAACGGATAATGTTACGCAGGCTAGGGAGACGTATAATGCAAGGCACAGACTGCAGGATTCTTCGCTGGATCACAGTAAGACTAACGATGATGATCCAACGAATAAGAGTGCAGATGTCTATCGTGGTCCCGGCAATGATATGAACTCTACCCGATATGAGGAATTCTGTCAGTTCATTAAGGCGGGATATCCGGTGGTCATTGCGGATGCGTTTATTAAAGTGGATAACAATAATATACCTGTGGCATCAACAGCAACGCTGGACAAAAATTCTTATTTTTATAAGCTGGTTGATTTTGCTCTGCAAAAAGATGCAAATGGTCAGTATTTATATTGGCAGAAAAATATTTTTACAGAGAGTCAGCTGAAAGATACTACAGCAGATACTAAATTAGGAACTACATTATCTGCACGTAGATCCGTATTTTGTAATTATCTGAATCTTTCAAAGCTTTCCGTCAACTGGATAACTACTTACGGAGTGGCATATCCGCAGGAGCTGAAATATAATTCTAATCAGAACGGTGCCAGCAACGGTGGCTCTCTGGAGAAGATAGACGGAAAATATCAGCTGCAATATATTTTTAATCTGCAGAATGATGCTGCAATATCACAGACAGGTACTACCTATGATTGTAAACTGTTCGTAGATAAAAATGCTGATGGTCGTTTCTCCGGCTCTGATTATGTAGAAGGTAAGACATATACGTCATCGGAAGAAGTCAGCGGTCTTACTGTGTATATAAGAAAGGGAGATGAGTGGAATAAGGTTGATCCGATTGCAACGGCAAACGGAAACAGATATGAATTGCGTACCGGGGAGACCTATCGTGTTATCCGGGCTCTGCCGGAGGAATATGTAGGGGTTATCCCATGGAAACTGGTATTTTATGATAATGCGGACAGACTGGTGAGAACTGCCAAGTCAGGCTATACCTCTGTGCCTCAGCAAAATGGTAAAAAGACAATCCGTGTATTGCAATTGTTGTCTGATGATAACCGTAATAACTGGAATCTTCATGATGAACAGAATAATAGTAATTCTACTTTTTCCAAGTGCATTAATGGATTAACTGACTGGAATGTAGTAGGATTGGATCAAGTCGGTGCAGATGGAAAGGTAACTCCGTCCAAAAGCATTGACAGTATGACTGTAACCTATCTTGTAAATGAAAAGCTGAAAATTGGCGGGACTTCGGATGCTGATATACAGAAGATATACCAGGAGTCCTACAATCTGTTCCAGCAATATGATATGTTGATACTAGGCTTCGGTGACGCCTACCGGTTTGGATATACCTATGGCGCAAGTGATATTTACTATAATAGGTTGGATAATGTTAAGAGGAATCTGGCTGTTGGCTGGGCTGTCAGAGACTACATAGAATCCGGCAAGAGTATTTTGTTTACCCATGATACTACTTCATATGTCAATAATATCCAAAGTGCGATTATGTGGAATGACGAAGGATATGCGGAAAAAAACAATACGAACTACTGGTATTGGGGATATGAATTTAATAAGACTATTCGTGCATCCGTAGGCCTGGATCGCTATGGAGCATTGAAAGAGTATTATCAGCAGAGAGCAGCAAGCACCACGGGAGAGGAGCAGAAGAGGGACCAGGAATATCTTAAAACATTAGAGTCCTATACATTTGACGAAATCAAGGAACCGAATTCGGATAATGAGCTCTGGCAAAAGGAAGGTGTGACTAAATATACGGTAGTTCGTTTCCTGAGAAGCTATTTGGAAGATCTGCGGATAAATGGCAGTTCGTCAGTAAAGTTCCCGGTTGAGAATTCATTGCTGAAAAAGGCTGGATATGACAATGGAAACGGTCCTGATTGGAACCACCCCAGTAATTTGCTGATGGGTGATTACGCAGGCAGTTCGCTGATCGCAACACAGGTCAATGAAGGGCAGATTACGCAGTATCCTTATCAGATATCTGCAAATGAACAGTTAGAGATCAGTAATACGCATTACCAGTGGTTACAGCCGAATATGGAGCTGGACCGTAACGGAGACGGTAAAAATGACATTGTGGTGTGGTACTGTATTTCCGGTGTGGCTGAAGGTAATTATCAAAAAACTAATATTTATAATATTACACCCAATGATGTGGTAAATAATTATTATATCTATACCATGGGAAATGTGACATATTCCGGAGCGGGACATTCCAAACCCAGCAAGGAATCGGAGATCAAACTGTTTGTTAATACGATGATTGCAGCGTATAATGCCGGTGTTACTGCACCTTCCGTAAGCTTTAAGGATAAAAGCGGCAGCAAGATCCAATCCGTGTATATGCTGTATGATCCGGTCAATCATATTGTATTGGATGATAAGAATAACGGAACCATCAGTGTCAACTTCCAGGCAGATGACTACAATATTCTGGCAGGTGGACAGCAGTTATGCGTTGAATTTTACAAATCCTGTGCAGATGATACGTCCGGAGCCATCAGTGTGGACGGAATTACAGGAAAGGTATTGCGGTTAAAGACGGATGGAGAGGATGGCCTCAAGATCACGGATAGCAATGGAAATGTAATTTTACCGATAGAACGCAATGGAGTTATGAATTGTTACCCGATTACAAATGGTGCGACCTGTACCTTGAAATTTTCTTCGGATGAGATGGGACTGTTTCGTACCGACACTTCCGGGACGATTTTGAACGAAGGAGCGCAGGCATCTACTATCTACGCAAGAGTCTATACCGTGTATGATAGTGGATCAAAAGTAACTCCTTGCGGAATAGCTGAGTTATCCATCAGCGCCCAGGAGCTGTTCGAACTGGATTAACTTTTTCAAAAGTAATATTGCACAAAAAGCAGAGCTGTGAGAAATAACCAATTTCCACAGCTCTGTTTTTGTATAGTTTTTCAGCACTTGTTTTGCCGGATTCCCTTGCAGAATGGATACCTCTGTGATATATTAAGTTCATCTATAGAAAGTCTGTATAGATAAGATTTCGAAGATACCATATATTAGGATAGCATCATATATGGGCACCATTTTATCGCACCCAGTGTGCAGTTCGAGGCATATCGCCGTGAAATTCACTTTTTACAATGTAAGAGGAATGAGCAGTAAAGGAGTATTTATTGGAACTGAACGATATTGTAACGAAGAATTTTGAAAGTTATGCGGATGTAGCGGCGGATATAGTGAATGCATTACTGCATGAGGGAGCTGTGGTGGTGGCCAGCGAGGAGATGCTTACAGCTGCAACGGAGAGCCTATATGCAGACAGCGCGAATACATTGCACAATCAATTGGAAGATGTCGCAAAATACCATGTGACAGGCGGAATGCCAAGAGCCTTGTATCTGTTTGCTAATCAAATGAAAGTGGATAAAGGCATGATACTGCGCAAAGCGGGATACATTGGCGGAGAATACCGCAGGCAGTACGAAAAGCAGAATCACGGATTATATCCGGTTATCTCCCGAAGGAGATCCGCGAACGTTTTCATAGCGATATGCGTATTGTATTGGATTATCTTGCAGAAGGAAACGCATATCGTTCAGACCGAAAAGTAATTCATAAAGAAGCTACTATCAAAATGCTACGGGTATTGTCTGGGGATAAAAACGTGGATGATACCGAAGAAATATTAAAAGGATTAGATATTGCAGAGGAGGATGAGATCAGCATGTGTGAATTGTTTGACCAGTATACGAGACGGGGAATTTCGCAAGGAATTTCCAAGGGGATTATTATTATGTGTAAAGATTTTAATGCCACCTATGAATATACGCTGCAGAAATTAAAGAATAAACTCAATATTTCGGAAATGGAAGCAGAAGAACAGATGAAGCTTTATTGGTAAAAAGATATTGACTTTTATTTCTTACTATGCTAAATATATACTATACCTACTGGAACAGTAGGAATATGAAATGTGGTATCAAAGCCGTGGGGCTTTTGACCCAGACATCATACATAGGCATAGGAGGAGAAAAAGATGGCATTTGCAGCAGAGACCATATGTGTCCAGGGAAGTAATGAGAGAAGGGATCCGTTTGGAGCCATCAGCATGCCCATCTATCAGAATGCGGCGTATGCTCATCCGGGACTGGGGCAGAGCACAGGATATGATTATTCCCGTTGCGGTAATCCTACCAGAGATGAAGTGCAGAAGACGGTTGCTTTATTAGAGCAGGGAACGGAGGCTCTTGCATTTTCTACCGGTATGGCAGCGATCACTGCACTGATGGAAATTTTTTCTCCCGGGGATCATCTGATTGCTACGGATGATCTGTATGGCGGTACGCTGAGACTTTGGAACACGATCAGCCATAAGAACGGAATATCGGTAGATTGTGTGGATACTTCAAATGTGGAGACCGTGAAGGCGGCGATCCGTCCGGAGACGAGGGCGATTTATCTGGAGACTCCGTCCAACCCTATGATGAAGGTCGCAGATATTGGGGCAATCGCAGAGCTGGCACACGCGCATGGCTGTCTTCTGATCGTTGACAATACCTTTTTATCCCCGTATTTTCAGAAGCCGCTTACCTTAGGAGCGGATGTTGTAGTGCATAGCGGTACGAAATATCTGGAAGGACATAACGATACTTTATCCGGATTCCTGGTAGTAAAGGATGATGCCCTGTACCAGCAGCTGAACAATATTTATAAGACGACAGGTGCCTGTCTCTCCCCGTTTGACAGCTGGCTGTTACTCAGAGGTATCAAGACACTGGCAGTCCGTATGGAGCAGCATCAGAAAAATGCCCTGGCGATTGCACACTGGCTGGAACAGAGACCGGAAGTGGAGAAGGTATATTATATCGGTCTGGATTCCAGACCGGATAAGGCTCTGATCGACAGACAGTGCAGCGGATACGGCGGAATGATCTCATTCCGGTTGAATTCCCCGGAGAAAGCTGTTAAAATCTTGGAGAGCGTTAAGCTGATCCGCTTTGCGGAGAGTCTGGGAGGCGTGGAAAGTCTTCTGACCTATCCGATGAAGCAGACCCATGCAGATGTACCGGTAGAGGTACGTGAAGCTTTGGGAGTGGATGAGAAGCTTCTGAGAATGTCAGTAGGCATTGAAAATATTGATGATCTGCTGGCAGATCTGGAACAGGCCTTTGTTTAGTGTGGGTGTAACCTGGTATACATAGTAGTTCAGCCAGCTGCGCTGAAGATTTCCACAGAATGACGCATCGGAAAGCATCGAGATAAGATATGCAGGGTGCTTTCAAACGGAAGAAATCGTAGGATGACTGATGAAAAAGATTATGTTGTAAATGAATATAGATTATGGTCTGTATGGGACGGAAGTGCCTGAATATTTGCAGATTTTAAGAAAGGTATGGTTAGCTGTATGACTACATACAATTTTGATAATATTACGAACCGGAAGGGAACGAATTGTCTGAAATATGATTTTGCGGTGGAGAGAGGAAAGCCAGCGGATGTGCTGCCCCTGTGGGTGGCGGATATGGATTTCCCGGTATCCGAAGAGATCTCGAAAAGTCTTCATGCTGCGGTAGAACATGGAATCTACGGCTATACCCAGCCGAAGGATGCTTATTACAATGCTGTGATGAACTGGATGGAGAGGAAGCATAATTGGAAGACAAAGCGGGAATGGATCGTGAAGACTCCGGGGGTGGTATTTGCTCTGGGCGCAGCGGTGAAGGCATTTACTGATCCGGGAGATGCGATACTGATTCAGAATCCGGTGTATTATCCGTTTACTAATATTATCCGAGACAATAACCGAAAAGTAGTAGATAATACATTGGTATATCATCCGGTTACGGAGCGTACGGTAGTGCCAGTAACAACAGATGATGCTTCCGAACAGCAGATTAACAACGTTGGTACTGTCAGTCCGGCATATCAGATTGATTTCGAGGACTTTGAACGCAAGATAGAACAGGAACATGTAAAACTCTTCATTCTGTGCAATCCTCACAACCCGGTAGGCAGAGTGTGGACGGTAGAGGAACTGCAGAAGCTGGGAGAGATCTGCCTGCGCCATCATGTTATCGTGGTCAGTGATGAGATTCACAACGATTTTGTCTATCCCGGTTACGAGCATACGGTGTTCGCCAACGTAGATCCCCGTTTTGCGGAGTTTACCTTGACTTGTACGGCACCCAGCAAGACATTTAACCTGGCTGGCTTACAGATCTCCAATATTTTTATCCCAAATGAAAATCTGCGTAAGGCATTCAAAGCAGAAATTGACAGAACCGGCTATGATGAGCCCAATGCCTTAGGAGTGGTGGCATGTGAGGCAGCTTACCGTGCAGGAGAAGACTGGCTGGATCAGTTAAAAGCTTATTTGCTTAAGAATCTGAATTTCTTACGGGATTTTTTGCAGGAGAAGCTTCCGCAGATTCATCTGGTAGAGCCGGAAGGCACTTACCTCGTATGGCTGGATTGCAGTGAACTGGGAATCACCGGTAAGGAGCTGGATCAGTTCATTGTGGACAAGGCAGGACTTTGGCTGGATGGAGGATCCATGTTCGGACCCAGCGGAGCCGCTTTTCAGCGCGTGAACATCGCCTGCCCCCAAGCTACGCTGGAACTTGCCTTGAATAAGTTAAAAGCAGCGGTGGAAGGACACGGAACCCACCTTTGATTGGCTTGAATTCTTGTATCCTATATACTTGCCAATCGGTTTCCTGATCACCGGACATCAGGGACATCCAAGCCGGAATATTCAGATAGATTCGCGAGGCCGTTCCGGAGCATGATATCTGCTGACAGACTCGTAAGACCATTCCGAAGAATGATATATATTGACAGATGAATATTCTTGCGTCAAGAAACCGTGATTCCGTTGTGGAGGAAAACTGCATTCTGGACACGGAAACCACCTTTGCTTGATTATCTTTTACAAGAATAGCACCAGAGTCAAGTCCAGAACCGCTTTGCAGAGCGTTAACCGGATTACCTTGGTGAGATTTTTTGTATCCTATATACTTGCTAATCGGTTACTTGAGCACTAGACATCAGGGACATCCAAGCCGGAATATTCAGACAGATTCGCGAGACTGTTCCGGAGCATGATATCTTCTGACAGATTCACGAGACCGTTCCGGAGAATGATATCTGCTGACAGATTCGCGAGACTGTTCCGGAACAGGATAATATTGCCGGATATATGGTATATTTTTACATTCTTGTCCATATACTGTAACATATCAGGCCATTCATGATAGATTATGATAGTTCCTACGGAACCTGTGATCCCTGATGAATGGTCATGCTTTATCGGATCACGCGGCAGGAATCTTGATCCGCAGATCCATAGGATTGCCATCAGGAAAGGAGCACACAGTATATGCCAAGAGGACAGAGAAAATCCCTGGAGGAAAAGATCCAGGCGAAGCAGGAGTTGATCAATGCGTTAAACATTCGCATAGAATCAGAACAGCGTGAGTTAGAGGAAATGTTTGAACAGAAGAGGCGCAAGGAACTGGAAGCGGTGAGTGACATCATCGAAGATGCCGGTCTGGCACCGGAGGAAGTCACGGAAGTCTTACAACAGTATATTGAGAGCCGCAGAGCAAATGCATCATAATTGCTTATAGTGGTTTCATCAGAAGGACCGGACGAACCGGTCCTTTTTTCTGTATAGAAAATGTGTTCCCATACGTAAAAACGTCCCGTATGGACTACGTTGCGAGTGATCATGCTGCGAGTGGATCATGCTGCGAGTGATCATGCTGCGAGTGATCATGTTGCGGAGTGATCACACCGCGGAGCCCATCTCACTATGGAGCAACATCTTGTGAGGCTTTTTGAATATTCTTGATTACCTTTAGTCAATGCCAGGAGAATTTTCATGTAGGGAATTATGGATTTAGAGGAAATATTGTGTAATGATCTGCTGCACCTGATCTGTGGAAATGGGGCATTTGCTTGTCTCATAAGTAGTGATCAGCTGCATGGATGGGAAGATTCCGTTATAGCAGTAGTTTTTCAACTTATTGCAGGCAGTATCACAATAAGGCGCATTATCCATCATACCGAAATGCTCCCAGTAGAAGATTTTATTCGTAACCGGATGCATAATCGTAAAATCCGGATAAGCCGTGAATTCTTTTAACGGCAGCGCCGCTTCATATCGATAGGGAATATGGTTGGTATAGAGCAGATTCGCAATGATGACTTCTGATTTTGAACGGACTTTATGCCCGGCCAGCGTAGTATGGATCAAATGCTCCGGATGAGAAGAATTGGTTTCATAGCTCTCCGCGCACCATTTTTGCGCAGACACAGGAAGCTTGTCCTTCGCAAAATAGCTTTGCAGTAATGGGTAATAAGGGGAGGAGTCGGCCAACAAGTCAGTAGCCTTTTCTCTTGGAAGTGTGGAGGGAAATTTCTTTTGATATGTTTCAATAAATGCTATTTCTTCTGAAATTTCATGCAGCATAAGCTCGTAGTATTTCTTTAATGCAAGAGCTTGCGCCAGTTCCTTTTGAGATTTCTGAAGATACTTTCTAGTACCGTCCTTCAGATAGAACCAGTCGATATAGGTCCCTTTGTTACGACAATAGGATATACTCCCATCTGGTAGTTTACTTACTTCATTAAGAAGAAAATTCTTCTTTTTCAACAGATGTTCTTTTCGATGTATTAATTCTGCGTAATTAATTGTAGTACCTCCTTTAAATGTTAAATGCATGGAATTCTGGAAGAATTATCCAACTGAATAGAAAGATTTACAGATGCGCTTAGTATAACTTGCTTTGAGAAAATAGTCAAGGAAAATAAATTCCTGAAAAAAGCTATCAAAAGGCTGTAAATGGTGGAAAAAGGTTCTGATTTATGATTAAAAAAAGGAGATTTCCTGAAAAAATGTCAAAAATAAATAGAATGGTGGAAAAAAAGCTGTTTAAGGCACAAAATTCCACCAAAAGTCGCTAAAACAGACAAAATGGAGGAAATCAAAAAAGGGACGAATAGGATGAAAATGGGGGGAAAAATCAGAAAATGAGACGAATAGGATGAAAATGGGGGGGAAAATCAGAAAATGAGACGAATAGGATGAAAATGGGGGGGCAGGGGCGACGGTAGCGAGTAGGAACGAAGAGGTGATGGGAACGACAACTAAGAAGCCTTAAGCTATGGTCAGAAAGGGAGTAAATCCGGAACTTATAGGCTGATAGAACAAAAAGAAATATTAAAAACACCCGCAGCAGGGATTCTGCGAATCCCCTGCCGCGGGTGTAGCTTGCCTTATGACGGTGCTATCGACTGGGTAGGCTACTTTCTGCATGTACCTCGTAAGTGCCATATCCGGCACCGTGCCGCCAATATCGCACAGTCGCTATTCGTTATCACACATCCGGCACCGTGCCGTCAATATCGCACAGTCGCTATTCGTTATCACACATTCGGCACCGTGCCGCCATTAACGCCACATATCAAAAATAGTTTCTTTATTCCACTCCCTCGCCCTTTTTCAGATTCTTCTGGGCGGTGGAGAGCATGAGCTTGATGCGGTTGAGCTGGTTGACTTCGCTGGCGCCGGGATCGTAGTCGATGGCCACGATGTTGGAGGAAGGATAAGCCTTCCGCAGGGCTTTGATAACGCCCTTGCCTACGACGTGGTTCGGCAGGCAGCCGAAGGGCTGGGTACATACGATGTTTGGTACGCCTTCCTTGATCAGTTCCACCATCTCACCGGTTAAGAACCAACCTTCACCGGTCTGGTTGCCGATGGATACGATGGGCTCCGCATAGGAGACGATCTTGTAGATGCTGGTGGGTGCATCGAAATGCTTACTTTGCTCAAATGCTTTCACGGCAGAACCGCGGAGGATATGCTCGATCGCCCAGATGCCCAGTGCAGAGATCTTCGCGGTCTTTTTGCTGGTGCCTAAGTGCTCTGCCTTGTAGATCTGGTTGTAGAAGCAGTACAGCATGAAGTCGATCAGGTCGGGAACCACAGCTTCCGCACCCTCACTCTCTAACAGCTCCACCAGGTGATTGTTGCCGGCAGGAGAGAACTTCACCAGGATCTCGCCGACTATGCCGACGCGGGGCTTCTTGATATCCAGTACCGGAATCGCATCGAAATCCCGGATGATCTCGGTACACATTCTGCGGAACTTGCCTATGCTGATATGCTTTGCGGATACGAACTTCTGTACCTTGGCCAGCCATTCTCTATGTAAGGCATCCACAGAACCCGGAGTTGCTTCATAAGGACGCATCCGGTAGACACAACGCATGAAGATATCACCGAACTCGGCACCTACTGCTGCACGCAGCAGCAGATCTGCATTCAGATGGAAGCCGGGATTGCTCTCGATACCCGCCAGGTTCAGGGAGATGACAGGGATCTGCTCCATGTCTGCCTTCTTCAGGGCACGGCGGATGAAGCCGATATAGTTCGTCGCACGGCATCCGCCACCGGTCTGGCTCATGATAATGGCGGTCTTGTTCAGGTCATATTTCCCGGACAGCAGAGCTTCCATGATCTGTCCGACTACCAGCAGGGAAGGATAGCAGGCATCGTTGTTAACGTATTTCAGACCTACATCCACGGAGTGCTTGTTGTCATTGTCCAATACGACGAAATTGTAACCGCAGGCATTGAACGCAGGCTGTAAGATCTCAAAGTGGATCGGGGACATCTGCGGACAGATGATGGTGTAGTCCTTACGCATCTCTTCGGTGAACGGTACCTTCTCAATAGCGGAAGAACGGATGGTGCGGTGCTTGCCCAGTTTCTCACGGACACGGATCGCGGACAACAGGGAACGGATACGGATACGTGCCGCACCCAGGTTGTTGACTTCATCGATCTTTAAACAGGTGTAGATCTTGTCGGAGCCGGAGAGAATATCGTTCACCTGATCGGTGGTAACGGCATCCAGACCGCAGCCGAAGGAATTCAGCTGGATCAGATCCAAATTCTCTACCGTCTTCACATAGCTTGCAGCCGCATACAATCTGGAGTGGTACATCCACTGGTCAGATACGATCAGAGGACGCTCTGGTTTCGCCAGATGGGAGATGGAATCCTCGGTAAGCACTGCCATATCGTAGGAGGTGATCAGCTCGGGAATACCGTGGTTGATCTCCGGGTCCACATGATAAGGACGGCCTGCCAGCACGATACCGCGTTTGCCGGTCTGACGTAAGTATTCCAGCGTTTCTTCGCCTTTTTTCTCCATATCATGGCGCGCATTAGCCAACTCCTGCCAGCCTTTTACGCAGGCTGCAGCAATCTCAGCAGCGGGAATCTCGGTGAATTCCTTCGTCAGGGCATCCGTTACCGTTCCCAGATCTCTAAAGGACATGAACGGATTCCGGAACGTGATCTCACCGCCGGCAATTTCCTCCACGTTATTCTTGATATTCTCGGAATAAGAAGTAACGATGGGGCAGTTGTAATGGTTGTTCGCATCTTCGAACTCATTACGCTCATAGAACAGCGCAGGATAGAAGATGAACTTAATACCCTGTCGGATCAGCCAGGTCACATGACCATGAGCCAGCTTTGCCGGGTAACACTCGGATTCACTGGGGATAGACTCAATACCGAGCTCGTAGATCTTGCGGTTGGAGCTGGGAGAGAGCACCACGCGGTAGCCCAGTTCGGTGAAAAATGTGAACCAGAACGGATAGTCCTCGTACATATTCAGTACTCTGGGGATACCTACCACACCTCTGGGAGCCTTGTCGGCATCCAGAGATTCATAGGAGAATAATCTATGTAACTTGTATTCGTATAAATTCGGTACATTATGGGCATTCTTTTGTCCACCGATACCGCGTTCGCAACGGTTGCCGGAGATGAACTGACGGCCGCCGGAGAATTTGTTGATGGTCAGACGGCAGTTGTTGGTACAACCCTTACATTTTGCCATACTGGTCTCGAACTGCAGGTCGCAGATCTTCTGATAATCCAGCATGGTGGTTACGTAACCGTCCTCGTAATGCTCTCTGGCGATCAGCGCTGCACCGAAAGCACCCATGATACCGGCGATGTCGGGACGGATCGCCTGACAATTGGCAATTTTTTCAAAGCTTCTCAGAACGGCATCGTTGTAGAAGGTACCGCCCTGTACCACGATATTTTTACCAAGCTCTGATGCATCGGAGACTTTGATCACCTTAAATAAAGCATTCTTGATAACGGAGTAAGCAAGTCCTGCGGAGATATCCGCTACGGAAGCGCCTTCCTTCTGTGCCTGCTTTACTTTGGAGTTCATGAATACGGTACAACGGGTACCCAGGTCGATGGGATGCTCTGCGAACAGGGCAGCCTGAGCAAAATCCTGCACGGTATAGTTCAGAGATTTCGCAAAGGTCTCGATAAAGGAACCGCAGCCGGAGGAACAAGCCTCATTTAACTGCACGCTGTCTACGGTCTGATTCTTGATCTTGATGCACTTCATGTCCTGACCGCCGATGTCTAAGATACAGTCGACGCTGGGATCGAAGAAAGCAGCGGCATAGTAATGTGCCACGGTCTCTACTTCGCCGTCATCTAACAGGAAAGCAGCCTTCATCAGCGCCTCGCCGTAACCGGTGGAACAGGAGCGCACGATCTCCACACCCTCGGGCAGGAGAGAGTAGATCTCCTTCAGGGAACGGATCGCCGTCTTCAACGGACTTCCGTCATTGCTGGAGTAGAAGGAATATAACAGAGATCCGTCCTCACCCACCAGTGCGATCTTCGTGGTGGTGGAACCGGCATCGATACCAAGGAATGCCTTGCCCTGATAGGACTGCAGATCACCGGTGGTTACATGATGCTTACTGTGACGCTCTACGAACTCCTGATATGCAGCCTTGTCTGCAAACAAGGGCTCCATGCGTTCCACTTCAAATTCCATCTTGATATCGGAGGACAGCTTTTTCACCATATCGGACAGGCTGATGCAGACATCTTCCTTCGCATTCAGTGCGGAGCCGATGGCTGCGAACAGATGAGAGTTGTCCACATCGATGATGTGTTCGTCATCCAGATTTAGGGTACGGATAAAAGCGGCCTTTAACTCAGACAGGAAATGTAACGGTCCGCCTAAAAATGCTACATGACCGCGGATCGGCTTACCGCATGCCAGACCGGAGATGGTCTGGTTCACCACAGCCTGGAAAATAGAAGCGGACAGGTCTTCCTTGGTAGCTCCTTCGTTGATCAGTGGCTGGATATCTGTCTTGGCAAATACACCACAGCGGGCAGCAATGGCGTAGAGTGATTTATAATCTTTTGCATATTCGTTTAAGCCCGAAGCGTCCGTCTGGAGCAGGCTTGCCATCTGGTCGATAAAGGAACCGGTACCGCCGGCGCAGATGCCGTTCATACGCTGCTCCACGTTACCGCCTTCAAAATAGATGATCTTCGCATCCTCACCGCCGAGCTCGATAGCTACATCGGTCTTGGGTGCCAGCTCCTGCAGGGAAGTAGCCACGGCTACGACCTCCTGCGTAAAAGGAACACCAAGGTGATTGGCTAAAGTCAGTCCGCCGGATCCGGTGATCATGGGGTGCAACTGCAATTCTCCCAGCTGATCATAGGCTTTCTTAAGGAGACCGGACAGAGTCTCCCGGATATTGGCGAAGTGACGCTCATAATCGGAAAATAAAATATTGTGGTTTTCATCTAAAATCGCAATCTTGACAGTGGTAGAACCGATATCTATGCCGAGCGTTGCGTATTTTTCCTGTGAATTCATGTGATACATCCTTCCTGATAAAATGCTGTAACCACTCAGAAGGTCAATGATGAGTTACAGAATTACTTCTTAATATATGCGACTTTTCTTTCACAAAACTTTTTTCATTATACGACAAAAAAAAACATAATGCAACGAACAAAGATAAAACGCTGTCGTTAAAATTGTGTAAAGAAAAAATGAAATAAATAGGAATTCTATAAACTTTTGAACGTGCGGTTTACTTATTGTCCTGTGGATGTTACAATCTCGATAGAGAAAAACGAATGGGTAATTAGATAGAAACGGAGAAATGACTTTATGAGCAAATTTGAGAAAAAATTCGGCAGATATGCGATCCCGAATCTGACACTGATCCTTATCTTAAGTTATGTGGCGGGATATGTAATAGAACTGCTGGGAAGTGCGGCAGGTGTGAATATGCTGGGATTTCTGACGCTGGACCCTTACCGGATCCTGCACGGACAGATCTGGAGACTGGTGACCTGGGTGATCGTGCCTCCTGACAGTTTTGATGTTTTTACGATAATTATGCTGTACTTTTATTATAGCCTGGGAACCACCCTGGAGCGCACCTGGGGAACCTACCGGTATAATGTCTATATTTTCTCGGGAATCCTGTTTACAGTAGTCGGCAGCTTCCTGTGTATGGGCGTGGTGTATCTGATGTATGGCAGTCTGCCTACGGAAATTGCATCCGCATATTTTTACAGTGGATCTTATGCTTTCAGCACATATTATATTAACTTGTCGATCTTCCTTGCATTTGCGGCAACGTATCCGGATATGCAGGTGCTTTTGATGTTCGTGATCCCTGTGAAGGTAAAATGGATGGGAATCCTGGATGCAGTCTTAATGCTGTACTACGTGATCAAAGGTGGTGTGTTCACCAAATTTGCGATCATAGCATCTTTACTTAATTTTGTGTTATACTTTTACAGAATGCACAGAAGCCGCATCTCGCCGAAGCAGATGCACCGCAGGGCGCAGTTCGAGAAAAAATCAAATGCCGGACGGGCAAAAGTTACGAGACATAAATGCGCGATCTGTGGCAGGACGGAAGAGGACGATCCAAGCCTGGAGTTCCGTTTCTGCTCCAAATGCAACGGTAATTACGAATATTGCCAGTATCATTTGTTTACGCACGAACATGTGAAATAAAGATTTGTAATATCCGTTACGGCATGACTGCTCGCAGGCAATGCCGAGCGGATATTAGCAAATCGAACAGACATGAGCAAGAAGGACGAATCGTCCGGACCACGAATGGATGTACACTTTCGAGAGTGCGAAGCACGGAGAAAGTGTATTATTGCAAGAGGCAGATGCATAACTGCTCGCAGGCAGAGTGCTGAGCACGGAGAAAGTGTATTATTATAAAGGAGACCCTATATGAACAAAGAAGTATTATTTGCCAGGACCTTAGAGGAGGTCCGCAAGACTGCCAAAGAGCAGGGAAACTGCATCAGCGAAGAACAGGTAAAGGAAGCCTTCGCGGAGCTTGACTTAAGCGGTGAACAATTGCAGATGGTATTTGACTATCTGTTAAAACATAAAATAGGTATCGGACAGCCCATGGATCCCGACGAATTCCTGACGGATGAGGAAAAGGATTATTTACAGGAATATCTGGATGAAGTGGCGGCGCTGCCTGCCTACACGGATGGAGAGAAACAGGCATTTTCCATTGCCGCCATGGCGGGGGAGACCGACGCCCAGCAGCGTCTGATCGAGATCTATCTGGCGGATGTGGCGGAGATTGCGAAGCTTTATGCCGGACAGGGTGTCCTGTTAGAAGATCTGGTAGGTGAAGGGAATCTTGCGCTTTCCTTCGGAGTGACTATGTTAGGTAGTCTGGAGAAGCCGGAGGAAGTCGAGGGAATGCTTGGCAAGATGATCATGGATGCCATGGAAGAGTACATTGCCGAGCACACAGAGAACTCTAAGATCGACAAGCGCGTGGAAGACAAGGTCAACAAGGTGGCGGACAAAGCGAGAGAACTGGCAGAGGAGCTGCAGCGCAAGGTGACCATAGAGGAACTGATGGAGGAGACCGGCATGTCCCGCAAAATGATTGAGGATGCGGTGCGTATGAGCGGTTTCAAGATTGAGGATATCGACAACAATGCAAAAGACAGTTTATGAGAATTATAAATACAGCCTGCAGGACACGGCAAAAGTCTACATAGGTGCAAAATATACTTTTGCAGAGCTTTTGGAGCAGGATGAGGTGGCGTTTAAATTCCGCCTGATCGTGGAACGCTATATTTTAGCGGAAAAGGAAGTGGATCCCGAGGATACGCTGGAGACCCATCTGTATTATTTGAAGCCGGACAGCTTTCTGGTCAAGATCTACGACCGGATCAAGGCAAGAGTGAAGATCAATATCATCGAGGAGAAAAAGGGGATCTTCGGCAGAGGGAAGAAACGGTATGTGACGAAGGAGCTGAACATCCGGGAACTGACCGCTATGACTCCGGAAGAAAAAGAGGCAAAGGGCGTCGTGATCCAGGAGATCTCCATGAGCAAGCTGGCACTGGCGGGCTTCTGATAGATTAAGCTCACCCATAGAAAGCATACGCGACTGCTTGCAGGCAGCGAAGGTTTTCTATGAGGGGAGCAAACGAACATGAGCAAGAAGGACGATAGTCCGAATTGCGAATGGGCGTTACGATTTCGAGAGAGCGCAGCACGAAGAAATCGTTTAAGCCAGAATTAAACTGAGATAGAATAATAGAGGAAACAAAAATGAGAGTAGAAGATTTATCCACATATGAGATCATAGAGAAACGGCAGATCCCGGACATCAACAGCGTGACCTATCTGTGCCGTCATAAGAAGACCGGAGCAAGAGTGGCACTGGTATCCAATGACGACGAAAACAAAGTATTTTACATCGGTTTCCGTACCACCCCGAAGGACTCCACCGGCGTGGCACATATCCTGGAGCACTCCGTATTATGCGGCTCGAAGGAATTCCCGGTGAAGGATCCTTTTGTGGAACTGGTAAAAGGTTCTTTGAACACTTTTTTAAATGCCATGACCTATCCGGATAAGACTGTATACCCTGTGGCAAGCTGTAATGACAAGGATTTCCAGAACCTGATGCATGTCTATCTGGATGCGGTATTTTACCCGAACATTTATAAAAATGAATCCATTTTCCGGCAGGAAGGCTGGCATTATGAGCTGGAAGGTGACGAGGAAGAGCTGAAGGTCAACGGTGTGGTCTACAACGAGATGAAGGGAGCATTTTCTTCTCCGGATGATGTGCTGGAGAGGGAGATCATGAACTCTCTGTATCCTCACACCACCTATGGCTGTGAGTCCGGAGGTGACCCGGAGGTGATCCCGGAGCTGACGTATGAAGAGTTCCTGGATTTCCACCGGAAGTTCTATCATCCTTCCAACAGCTATATCTACCTCTACGGTAACATGGATATGGCACAGAAGCTGACTTTTATCGACGAACATTATCTGTCTGCCTACGATGCTCTTAAGGTGGATTCCGAAGTGACCGAGGAGCCGGCTTTCGATAAGCCCGGCCGCATCGTCAGAGACTGTCCCATCGGCGAGGGAGAGGACGAAGAAGAGAATACCTATCTGTCCCAGAACTTCTGCGTCGGTGACAGCCTGGATCCGAAGCTTTACATTGCATTTCAGATCCTGGATTATGCGTTGTGCTCCGCACCGGGTGCGCCATTAAAGCAGGCACTGGTAGACCGCGGCATAGGCAAGGATGTTTACAGCATTTACGAGAACGGTATCCGTCAGCCATATTTCAGTGTCGTGGCGAAGGACACTTCCGTAGAAAAAGAACAGGACTTTTTACAGGTAACAGAAGAAGTACTAAAGAAGCTGGCAGCGGAAGGCTTCGACGAGAAGGCATTGCTTGCCGGTATCAATTACTACGAATTCAAATACAGAGAGGCAGATTTCGGTTCCTATCCCAAGGGACTGATGTATGGCTTACAGGTGCTGGACAGCTGGCTGTATGACGACAGACTTCCGTTCATTCATATCGAGGCGAACGATACCTTTGCCGAGCTTAGAAAGGAAGTTAAGAGCGGATATTTTGAGGGCCTGGTACAAAAATACCTGTTGGACAATACACACCGCAGCGTGGTGATCCTGCAGCCGAAGTCGGGACTCTTAGAGGAGCAGGAACAGAAGCAGCGTGAGAAAATGGCACAGGTGAAAGCGGCCATGAGTCCGGATGAACTGGAAGCTGTAAAAGAGACCTTCCGTAAGCTGACCGAGTTCCAGGAGAGTGAGGATGCGAAGGAAGATCTGGAGAAAATTCCTCTGCTGAAGCGGGAAGATATGAAAAAAGAGGCAAATCTCCCGGTGAACGAGGTAAGGAGTATTGGGGATACCTCACTTTTATATCATGATCTGTTTACAAACGGTATTGGATACTTACGTCTGATCTTCAGACTGGATCAGATCCCCGGAAAATATTTCCCGTATATCGGCATCTTAAAAGGTTGTCTTGGACTGCTGAATACCGAGCATTATGCGTATGGAGATCTCTATAATGAGATGAACCTGGTCACCGGCGGCATGGCTGCGGTGAATAATGTCTATGGCAGATTGCAGGATACGGATGAATTTACGTTGACCCTGGAGCTGAAGACAAAGGTGTTCTATGATCGTATTGCAGATGCCATCGATCTGATGCGTGAGATCGTCATGACCAGTGATCTCACGGACACCAAGCGTCTCTATGAGATCCTGGCGGAGGGCAAGTCCCGCATGCAGGCACAGATGACGAGCGGCGGACACAGTGTGGCAGCCGGAAGAGCCATGTCCTACGGCAGTATTCCCGGAGCTGTCAGTGAGGAGATCTCCGGCATTCCGTTCTACCGCCTGATCACCGACCTGGAAGCACATTTTGACGAGAAAAAAGAAGAACTGGTGGAGATCTTACAGACGTTATTAAAAATGATCTTCCGTCCGGAGAATCTTATGGTGGATTTCGTCGGTGAAGAGAAGGCAGTGGGACTTTTGGATGCCCCGGTGGAAGCCTTCAAGGCAGCACTCTATACCGAAGCTGTGGAAAAGGCACATTATATTCCGAAAGTCTCCCGGAAGAACGAAGGCTTCTTAACCTCCGGTCAGGTCAATTATGTATGTCGTGCCGGTAATTTCCGCAAGAGCGGACTGAAATATACCGGAGCTTTAAGAGTGCTGAAGGTCATGTTGGGCTATGAATATCTGTGGGTCAATGTCCGTGTAAAGGGTGGCGCCTACGGCTGTATGTGCAGCTTCGGCAGATCCGGTGACAGCTACTTTGTCTCATACAGAGATCCGAACCTGGGCAGAACGATCGATATATATGAAAAGGCAGCGGATGCCATCGCAGAATTTACCGCGGATGAACGCACCATGACCCAGTATATCATCGGTGCAGTCAGTGATCTGGATGTGCCTATGAATCCGGCCGCGAAGGGACTGTATTCCCTGAGTGCTTATATGACGGGACTGGACGATGCAGCATTACAGAGAGAACGTGAGGAACTGCTGTCCGCTACCGTAGAGGATATCCGGGCACTGTCCGCGCATATCCGGGCATTTATGCAGGAGAATCTGCTCTGCGTCGTAGGCACGGCTTCTAAGGTAAAGGAAGAACAGGACAGATTCCTGAAGGTGGAAAATCTGTTTTAATGCGAATAGCGCGTAGCCGCGGTTTTGCAAAAAAAGAAAGAACTTTTGTGATATTATTTCGTTTATATGGGTGAACAATAAAAAGTCAACAGCAGGCGGATCCAGCAGGGTGTCCGGATGCCGTCCGCAGAACGGAGAGGGTTATGAAAAAACGAAATTTTGAAACCAAGATCATTACAGGGTTACTCACTGCCGGCATGATATTATCGCTGACCGCCTGCGGCAGCTCATCGAATGGCGGTTACGGCATCAGTGATCTCAAGGATGCGGATTATTCTGTTGCTTCCAATGAGGCAGCTGCACCGGAGGCGTCCGCTTATGAAGATGGCTTCGGTATGACAGAGGGGTACGATCCCGCAGAAAATCCTCAGGACACAGGTAATACAGTGCCTGAGGAGACTGCAGCCACAGCAGACCGGAAGCTGATCAAGACCGTGAATATGGATGTCGAGACCAGGGAGTATGATAAGCTGTTAAGTGCGGTAGAGAATAAAGTAACAGAGCTCGGCGGCTATATCGAAAGTCTGGATGCCTATAACGGCAGTACATATTATAGTTATCATTCTACAAGGAATGCCAATCTGACCATCCGCATCCCGAAGGACAGACTGGAGGAGTTCCAGAATACGGTCTCAGAGCTGGGCAATGTGACCAGCCGTTCGGAGAATGTACAGGATGTGACGCTGACCTATGTGGATCTGCAAAGCCACCGGGATGCCCTTAAGACCGAACAGGAGAGATTATTACAGCTTTTAGAGCAGGCAGAGAGTGTGGAAGATATTATTACCATCGAACAGCGTCTGTCCGATGTCAGATACCAGCTGGAAAGCATGGAATCCCAGCTTCGCAGCTATGATAACCGGGTTGACTACAGTACCGTATACCTTTATATTGATGAAGTAGAAGTCTATACACCTGTGGAAGAAGAGACCGTCTGGGAGCGCATTTCCACCGGATTTGTAGACAGTCTGAAAAATATCGGCGAGGGACTAAAGGAAGCAGCGATCTGGTTCGTGATCCATATTCCTTATCTGGTGATTTGGGCGATCGTGATCGCTATTATCATCCTGATCCTGAAGAAGATCAAAAAGCGCACGAAGCGCATCCGCGCTGAGGAACAGAAAAGAAAAGCCGAAGAGGATGCGAACAGGCAGAAAGCTCTGCAGAATGTGGCAGGTGCAGAAGAGAGTACTGCATCGGAAGCACCCAAAAAGTAATGAGTAAGGAAACATAAGATAAGCCGGACTGACCGGCAACTGACCAAAAAGAAAAAGTGTCAGGGAAAAAGACAAGAACAGGAGAAATAACAATGAACGAAAATCCGGCATATAAATCCGGCTTTGCCACACTGATCGGACGTCCTAACGTAGGTAAGTCCACTCTGATGAACCGACTGATCGGACAGAAGATCGCCATCACATCCAACAAACCGCAGACCACCCGTAACCGTATCCAGACGGTACTGACCCTGGAAGAGGGACAGATCGTATTCCTGGATACCCCCGGTATCCACAAGGCGAAAAACAAACTGGGCGATTATATGGTGAATGTTGCGGAGCATACGTTAAATGACGTGGATGTGATCCTATGGCTGGTGGAGCCCACGAATTTCATCGGTGCCGGAGAACGTCATATCATCGAGCAGCTGAAGAAGACCAAGACTCCTGTGATCCTGGTCATTAATAAGACGGACACCGTGAAAAAGGATGATATTCTGGCATTTATTGACACTTATCGCAAGGAACTGGATTTCTGCGAGATCGTCCCGGTGTCCGCATTAAAGGGTGACAACACAGATGTACTGATCCAGTGTATTTTGAAATATCTGCCGTATGGCCCTGCCTTTTATGATGAAGATACCATCACCGACCAGCCCATGCGCCAGATCGTGGCAGAACTGATCAGAGAGAAGGCACTCAGACTTTTATCCGAAGAAATTCCTCACGGTATTGCCGTAACCGTGGAAAGTATGAAAGAGAGAGGTAAGATCTGCGACATCGAGGCCACTATTATCTGTGAGAGAGACTCCCACAAGGGCATCATCATCGGTAAAGGTGGCCAGATGTTGAAAAAGATCGGCTCCCAGGCGCGCCCGGAGATCGAAGATATGCTGGAAATGAAAGTCAATTTACAGCTTTGGGTGAAGGTGAAGAAGGACTGGAGAGACAGCGACATCTTACTCAAAAACTTCGGATATAATCCGAAAGACATCGAGATGGGCGAATAGAAAAACAAAATTTGCAGACCCTATTTTTACAGAGGATGATACACCGATAAACTGATAAAAAGAGGGGGATGCGTAAGATGCAGTTCATAAATTACTGGCAGCAATTTGAACATACCGGCAGAGTGGAGGATTACCTGAATTATCTGCAGAATGCGGAGAATAGGAGTTCTTCCGATCTGCCGGACACCTGCCTGCCGGACTGCAGGGCGGAAGGATGTGAAAGCCTGACGCCGGGGAGGGCAGATCATGCAGGAATCCCTGTATGTAACAGGAATTGTATTAAAACAGACACCGTTCGGTGAATATGACAGGCTTGTGAGCCTGCTTACCAGAGAAAAGGGGAAGATCACTGCTTTTGCCAGAGGGGCGAGAAAACCGGGCAACCGGCTGGCGGCAGCGACCAACCCTTTTGCTTTTGGAACCTTTCGTCTGTATGAGGGAAGGACTTCCTATACCATATCGGAAGCAGATATTAAGAACTATTTTGAAGAACTGATGACGGACTATGTGGGAGCCTGCTATGGCATGTATTTTGCAGAGGTGGCGGATTATTACTGCCAGGAGAACAATGATGAGAGAGAAATGCTGAAGCTTTTGTATCAGTCGCTGAGAGCTTTGTGTGCACCGTCTCTTCCCAATGAACTGATCCGCAGTATTTTTGAACTGAAATCCATCGCAGTGAACGGGGAATATCCGGGAGCGCCGGAAGGCCGGAGCCTGGAAGAATCTACGTTGTATGCGCTGAATTACATAGCGGAGAGCCCCGTGGAGAAACTGTATACTTTTACCGTATCGGACAAAGTTCTGTCAGAACTTTCACAGATTGCATCGGAATATCGCAGGCGTTTCATGGGCAGGTCGTTCAAAAGTCTTGAAATACTGAAAACTCTATGTTAAAATCGGTTATGGCTGATGCCAAAAAAGGAGACTCATTTATGAGGCAGAATAGAATGAAGAAGTGTCTTACGACAGTATTGTCGGGAATTCTGGTACTGTCCTTAAGCGGCTGCGGTCAGACCGCGAAGCTTCCCGAGGAGGTCGTGAATACGTCTCTGGTGGTGGAGAAGGACGGGAAGGTGATCTCTTACCTGGTCAATACCTTTGATAAAGATTTCTACAGCTTAGACGGACTGGAAGAGATGGTGAAGAACGAGGCAGAAGAGTTCAATGCCGCACATACGGATACACCGGAAGAAGCGCTGACTGTGAAGACAGTGCAGGCTTTAGGTGACGGATCCATGGTGCAGGTCGTGCAGGAATTCGACAGCGCAGACAGCTATGCCGAATATAACGACCAGGATCTGTTCTACGGAACCAGGGTGGAAGCGCTGGCACAGGGAAGTCCGGTGAACAAGGAGCTGGTGAATGCAGCGGATGGCACTCCGGTAGATCCGGACAAGCTGGAGAAAGCACTGGAGAAGGGACATCTGATCATCACGAATGCCAGTGCATACATTTATTGTCCATACCCCGTACTGTATATCAGTGAGGGCGTGGTCATGGGTGAGGATGGCTCTGTGGATGCCTCCCAGTCCGATGGTGTCGTTACGATACTGATGAAAAAGTAAGTTATACAGCAATACAAATATATAGAGTAAGAAAGGTTTGGTACTGACATGGAAAAGACAATGGAGAAGATCGTAGCTCTGGCAAAGGCAAGAGGTTTTGTATATCCCGGTTCCGAGATCTACGGCGGACTGGCAAATACCTGGGATTACGGTAATCTTGGCGTAGAGTTGAAGAATAATGTGAAAAAGGCATGGTGGCAGAAGTTTGTTCAGGAGAGCCCTTACAATGTAGGTGTGGACTGCGCGATCCTGATGAATCCCCAGACCTGGGTAGCCAGCGGACATCTTGGCGGCTTCTCTGATCCTCTGATGGATTGTAAGGAATGTCATGAGCGTTTCCGTGCGGATAAGCTGATCGAGGATTTCTGTGAGGAGAACGGTATTGCCATCGAAGGCAGTGTAGACGGCTGGAGCCAGGAAGAGATGAAGAATTTCATCGAAGAGCATAATGTTCCCTGCCCTACCTGCGGCAAGCATAACTTTACCGATATCCGTCAGTTCAACCTGATGTTCAAGACCTTCCAGGGTGTTACCGAGGATGCCAAGAACACCGTTTACTTAAGACCCGAGACTGCACAGGGTATTTTCGTTAACTTTAAAAATGTACAGAGAACTTCCCGTAAGAAGATTCCTTTCGGTATCGGACAGATTGGTAAGTCTTTCCGTAATGAGATCACACCCGGTAACTTCACTTTCCGTACCAGAGAGTTCGAGCAGATGGAGCTGGAGTTCTTCTGTGAGCCGGGTACCGATATGGAGTGGTTCCAGTATTGGAGAGGCTTCTGCCGTGACTGGCTTTTGTCCTTAGGTATCAAGGAAGACGAGATGAGACTTCGTGATCATTCTCCCGAGGAGCTGTGCTTCTACAGTAAGGGAACCACCGATATCGAGTTCCTGTTCCCCTTCGGCTGGGGCGAGCTGTGGGGTATTGCGGACAGAACCGATTACGATCTGACCCAGCATGCCAATACCTCCGGTGAGGATATGTCTTACTTTGATGATGAGAAGAAGGAGAAGTATATTCCTTACGTTATCGAGCCTTCCCTGGGTGCGGACAGAGTTGTTCTGGCTTTCCTGTGCGCTGCTTACGATGAGGAAGAGTTAGAGGGCGGCGATGTTCGTACTGTGCTTCATTTCCATCCTGCACTGGCACCGGTAAAGATCGGTGTGCTGCCTCTGTCCAAGAAGCTGAACGAGGGTGCGGAGAAGATCTACGCAGAACTTTCCAAGAAATACAACTGTGAATTTGATGACAGAGGAAACATTGGTAAGAGAT
>ERZ1034626.439-NODE-439-length-30099-cov-17.819099_pt1 | contig 30099 bp, 19 predicted proteins | sample MGYA00520652_ERZ1034626 | MGnify/ENA primary metagenome ERZ1034626 (study PRJEB33766, sample SAMN09781765) | gut metagenome | biome: gut microbiome | host: Homo sapiens | place: Madagascar | study: EMG produced TPA metagenomics assembly of the PRJNA485056 data... | reverse complement strand
CCACGCCGTCTGCCGTCAGCCCGAAGTACCGCTGAAAACGCCGAACAGCTGCCGCCGTGCCCGCGCCGAATTTTCCGTCCACGGTCACGCTTTCCAGGCTCGTGTACACGGTGCGGGCGATCTTCAGCCAGAACTGCACCAGCCGCACATTCTGCCCGGAGGAACCCTCCCGCAGCGGCGTGCCGGGGTAGGCGTTGGGGGTGCCGTTGTCGGACTGGATACTCAAAAACTCATCGTACAGTTCTTTCCAAGTGGTCTGGCCCACTATGCCGTCCACCGTAAGACCGTATTTGCGTTGGAAGGCGCGTACCGCATTGGCGGTAGCGGTGCCGAATACGCCGTCCACTTTTACGGATGGAATGGCGCTGTCGTACTGCGCCAGCGTGTTCAGCCAGAATTGTACCTGCTCCACCGCGCTGCCGGAAGCACCGGTGCTCAGCACCGTGTCGTTCCATGTGCCGTTGGACAGGGTGCCGGTGGAAGTCTCGCCCTCGCTGGTCAGCTCGGCGAGGTCCTTTACCGATACATAGATGTAGCTGATCTTGTACCATGTCTGCCGCCCCACCACGCCGTCGGCGGTCAGGTTGAACTGCTTCTGGAACGCCCGCACCGTTGCGGCCATCCGGTTGCCGAATACGCCGTCCACCGTCAGTTTGCCAAGGAAAGGATAGTCCTTGGCAATGCGGTTCAGCTGCCTTTGCAGGGTGAAAACCGCCGTGCCGCGGCTGCCCTGCCGCAGCGGCGTGTCGGGGTAGCTTTGCGGAATAGAGCGGATATTTTTGGTGCGCACGATCTCGATGCTGCTGCCGTAGTAGTAGCGCAAGATCTGCAAGGCGCTGCGTCCGTTGTTGGCCAGCGTCACCGTGCCCCACTGCTTGAGCCCCGGGCAGGTGACCGACTTGCCATCGCAATACTCGGAATAATAGGGGTTCACCGTGCCACGCTTGCGCAGATAGGTGTTAAAGATATCGTCCGTAATGCGCACCATCACCTCAAACACCGTGCGTCCGTGGACGTAGTACTGGTCGTAGCTGGTGGAGTTGGTAATGTTGAAGGTGTAGCCCTTGCTGGGGTACCACTCGGTATAAATGCGGTTCAGCGCCAGCGAGATCTGGCAGTGGATGTTCGCCCGCAGTGCCTGCTCCGGCCAGGCGGGACAGCACGAACCAAAGATAAGAATGGACGTATGGATGAACAAAATTGCCAAAATCCGCTGCTGATTTTGGCGCGGTGGGCAGGGGACTTCTCGCCGCCTTCTCGGCAGCCCTGACTGCCCTGCGCAAAGCATGGCGGTCTTTTTGCTGCGGAGGGGCGGCACAGTGCAACCCTTTTGTTGCTTTCCTTACCGTAAAACCCGGTGAAAATTGCGAAATGGTTTGAATTATTGTACAATCTAATACGAGGTGATTGCGATGCGGTACACGGAGAGGATTCGCGAATTGCGGGATGATCATGACTACAGCCAAAAGGATATTGCAAAAGCTGTATATGTTGCACAGACGACTTATTCAGACTATGAAAATGGCAGAGTGCGGATGCCAGTGGAGTGTCTGATCGAGTTGGCAAGGTTCTATAATGTAGACATGAATTACATCACAGGACTCACAGATATTTCGCAGCCATTTCCTGACACATTCAAAAAAGAATGACAAAACGAAAACGGTCGTGCTTTTGCATGGCCGTTTTCGTTTAAGATGAAGAAAAAAAACCGGTTTGCTGGGCAGGCATGGCCGCTTTGGGGACGCCCACTCCCGGTGGAACAGGCACAGATCACCCAGATGCATTTTATGGTTCATGGATGGTTGCAAAACGCATGACTGCTGAACTTTATGGTTCGTTGTCACAGAATAGCGAGAGTTGGCGTGAGTGGCTTTTCTGCTGGGGAAAAGCATGGTATACTGAATGCAGTGAACCAGAAGTAATCAAAGAAAGACGAGGACTGTGAAATGAACATCGAAGAACGGGCAGCGCAGGCTGCCGTATGGAAAGCCGCCGGACAGTGCAACTGTGCACAAGCGGTGATGAAAGCATTCGAGGACAAGCTGCCGGTGGATGCCGACACCCTGATGAAGCTGGGCGCAGGCTATGCCGCCGGTATGGGCTGCATGGAAAGCACCTGTGGCGCACTGATTGGTGCGGTGATGGTGGCGGGCGCTGCTACCGACGGCAAGGGCACGCCCCGCATTTCCAAGGAACTGCTGCAAAACTTTCAGGAAAAGTGCGGCGCTACCATCTGTAAAGACCTGAAGGGCGTGGAGACCGGCGCACCGCTGTGCCCCTGCCCGGAGTGTGTTCGCAACGCTGTTCTGGCACTGGGCGAGGTGCTGGGAGAGTAAGATGAAAAAGGTGCTGTTTGTCTGCCACGGCAATATCTTTGAAAATGTAAAATAATAACGAAGATAAAATGAATTTTTACGTTTTGCGTGGCTTGCTACACCACGATTACACCATTTTCTAAGAGCCTTGAATGACACAAAAAGCTGACGGATGCCGCAAGATGCGCACCGTCAGCTTTTTCGTTTACAGGGGGATGAGGGGGTGGTATAATAAGAATGGAGTTTGAAAGATAGCCTTGGGGAATACCTCAACGAATGCTGAAAAGCACAAAACCGGTGAAAGAGAGCCCGGAAACGGTAAGAAAGGTGCTATAAGTGAAACGAATTTCAGAAATAACGAGAAGAGATATTTTTAATTTGTTTCTATATGGAATAGATAAAAATACAGATTTCGGAACAGAACTGCTCCATTATAATTATTCTGGAAAACTAAGCGAACTGGACTTTTTGAAGAGAATTTATAATCTTGAACAGCTGCCAAGTTATGATGGGCGGTATTTAAATGCAGAAGGTGATATTTGGCAGCATACTGTAAATAATGATGACTATCAAAAAGGATGGGCTTTTGATGATGAGAGGTTTAAATTATCAAATGGTGATGACGAAATCTTTCTAAAGTTTCTTTGCGCGGTATTCCATCCGGTTGTACGCGAAGAAAGAGGATGCTGGCAAGAGTGCCTTATTTCCGTGAATGAGCTGCTTCGCATGGATGGGTATGAGTTGTATCCATCTGGGAAAATTTCTGGAAGAGACATTTATAATTGGAGAGAGTATAACGACAACGAAATTGATGTGTTTGTTCCATTTTCTCAGCGGAATGAAAAAGCAATCAGAGCACATAGTCTTAAACTGTATATTTGTATGAAAGCACGTAATCAAATTTGCGCATTGTTTGAAAAGTATAATGATGTGTATAGAGAAACAAACGAAACGGGCTTTCAGTATGACGTAACAACGGAAGAATATGTTTTTCGAGATATTTCCTGTTTCTATGAACCGAGATGTTATAACAGAAGTAGCAAATATGTTAGAACAAGGGATATGAAGCAATTCATATTACATAATTCTCCATTTTGCGTCTTTGATGCAATAGAACTTTATTTTCGATACAATGCAGACAATAATTACTCAAAAGAGATGAATGCATTGTTGGTGCGACAAGCGATTGGGTATCAATTGATTCAAGGAAAACTTAAATGTACAGTAGAAACGTCTTTGAGTGAGAACACGATTGCAGCAATTCCAGAAAAGGGACTAAAAGAACTTGTTACGGACGCAGAAAATTATTACAGGGATGGAAATAAACAGATTGCAGTTGAGAAATTGTGGGATGCGTTTGAGCGATTGAAAACATACTATTCTCCGAAGCTGAATAAAAAGAACTCGGCAAACAAGGTGGTTGAAACTATGAGCCACAAAGAACCCCATTTTCAAAAGCTGTATGAAGATGAGTTCAAGGTGTTGACTGAGGTCGGAAATGGCTTTAGAATCCGGCATCACGAAACAACGCAGACCGATATTACAGATGATCGGCAGTACGATTACTTCTATCAACGCTGCCATGCGTTGATTTCCACGGCAATTCTTTACTTGGAAGAGAGTGTGAAAAGTGAAGCGGAATAAAGATGATAAGGGAAAAGAGGCGGCGATCCGCAGCTCGGCAGCGGAGTACCTGACCTTTGTGGCGTCCACAGGTGAGAACGATGCCAGCTATGAAATGCGCTACGAGGATGAGAATATCTGGTTGACACAGAAGATGATGGCGGCACTGTACGCTGTGTCAAAACAGATGATTTCCCAGCATATCAAACGCATCTATGCCGATGGAGAGCTTACCCCGGAGGCAACTGTCAAGAAATACTTGACGGTTCAAACCGAGGGCAACCGGCAAATCAGCCGCAAACAGGACCACTACAGCCTGCAAATGATCATTGCTGTCGGCTTCAAGGTAAACAACCAGCGAGCGGTGCAGTTCCGTAAGTGGGCAGGGCAGATCGTCAAGGACCACACCATTCAGGGCTGGACGATGGATGTAGACCGCCTGAAAAAAGGCCATATGTTCACGGAAGAGTACTTCGAGCGGCAGTTGCAGCAGATTCGGGAAATTCGGCTGTCGGAGCGCAAATTCTACCAGAAAGTAACCGATTTGTACGCAACGGCCTTCGACTATGATAAGGATGCCAAAACGACCCGGCTGTTCTTCCAGACCGTGCAGAACAAGATGCACTATGCCGTCCATCGCCATACGGCGGCGGAACTGATTTATGAGCGCGCCGACGCCAACAAGGAACACATGGGCCTGACCACATGGGAGAACGCCCCGGACGGCAAAATTCTCAAAGCCGATGTCTCTATTGCGAAAAACTACCTGAGCAAAGAGGAAATGAACTATCTGGAGCGTATCGTGACGCTCTATCTGGACTACGCCGAACTGCAAGCCGAGCGCAAAATTCCCATGAGCATGGAGGACTGGGCCAAGCGGCTGGACGGTTTCTTGGAATTCAACGGCAATGAGTTGCTGACCGGCCCCGGTAAGATCAGCGCAGAGCAGGCAAAACTTCATGCAGAAACGGAGTATGAGAAGTACCGTGTGGTGCAGGACCGGCTGTATGAGAGCGATTTTGATCGGTTTATGAGGTTGGAAGAAGAGGTAGAGTCGGAATAAAATTAGAGTATTGCTCGCAAGAATAAAGATTGTTGAGTTGGTCTTGTATACATTCAACCAAGAATTGGAAAGACATAATCCGGTTATAAAAAACACATGTCTTTTTCGAACCTGCTTGTTTGTACACAAGAACGTCAAGAAGGAATGAAGTTCTAGTGGCGTATACAAGATATTCCACATTATAAATTCCGACCATTACGCTAATAAAAAGTTATATGTCAGGTACAGCTATATTGCAGTTTCCTGTAATGCAATGATTCGGTTCAATCGGATACAGGCCAGTGGCCATACCTAGTGTGTCCTGCTTTAGTTTGGTATAGCAAAAAAGCTCATCTTCTGTCAGAGAATCGTTCTGGCAGAAGGTGAGCTATTTTGCTGCGTTTTGTCGAGGTCCGAGAGGCTCATCCCTCGGGAAGAGCGATGATTGCTATCGGCCCTCAGTCCATGCATCCCAGTGGTCCATGCGGGACAAAGCACTCCGGTACCAGTTCAGAGTATCTTCTTTCAGGTTGGCCAGAAAGGTCTTTCTCAGCTGCGTGTCGATCTTTTTTCGCTGCGTGGCTTTTATTTCGGCAGGGTCGCCGGATTTCTTTTTGCCGCGTTTCTGCTTCTGAAGCTCGGCATCAATCAGGACCTCGTAGATCTCGGGCGTCAGTTCCTGCGCAGAGAACAGATAAACGCCATCGCCATAACTGCGCAGATAACGGGTGATCTTCCAGTTGGTGTCCTGTAGCATCCACACCTCCGCATGGGCGGGCAGCCTGGGCAGAAATGCTTCGATTTTCGGCATACGGGTCCCGGCGGGACGGTTGATGAGCCGCTTGCGGAAATCGGCAGCGCCGCCTGCCGAAAAGCAGACCAGCGCCCAGAACCTTTCGCCGAACAGGTAAGCAACGCCGTATTCCTTAATGAGATCCTCCAGCTTGTCGCACTCCGGCTGGCTCAGATCGGAGCACCCTGCCACCACGGCGGTATCGTTGATCGTGGACAGGCGGAAAGACGCGGGAGCGCGTTCTTTTTTGTACTGCGAAGGAAGAGAACCGTCAGCATTTTCTTTCACGCTGTACCCCACAAGGTAGTTGTAGGGCAGGAGCGGGTCCGACATCAGGAACTCGTCCTTGTTTTCGCTCTCGCTCCCGTTCCCGGGGCGGGGCCAGAAGAGGAAACGGTCGCCGGGACTGGAAAAGGTGGTCAGGTGAAAGGCGTGCGCTGAATCAAGATTTTCATAGGTCTCCTTATAATAGATCTTTTCACGCTCGCGGTAATTCAGGTCGGCGTATTCTTCCAGCAGTGCGGCAACATAATCCTGAAAGGTGCTATAGAGGTGATCCGGGCAGGAGGGGAGCTTGGCCTTCTGGCGCTGCTCTTCCGTCCACGGATACAGAACGGTGCTTTCGTATTGGGCAATGCTCCCCTGCGAAAAGTGGATGATGTCGTTGTTCAGGGTGATGGTCTGGGTCCGGCGGGAGCGGGTGAGCAACGCAACGGCCTTTTTGCACAGGTCATCTTGGGTCTTTTTCCATTCGGGGCTTGTTTCGTCCTGAGAGATGATCTCGCAGCAATGATGGACCGAAGAATTGGCCTGAGAGGAAAAGCAGACCAGAATGGTGGAGACGAGCTGGGTCAGATTGAGCTGCACCTTGGGGCTGGAGAAGCATACGACATCGTTGTTCAGAACACGAAGGGTCTGGCTGGAAAGCCGGAGCGAGAGTTTGGCTCCGGCAGAGGATTTCTTCTCGAAACGTGAACGCATGGAAAACCTCCTGAAAAAGATCGTTTTTTGGCTCCGGAAAGGGCCTGTTTTCTGTAGTATAGAACAAAATAAAAAATGCGTCAATCGTAAATACGATGGTTTTTACGCAAAAATAATGTGAATACAGAACAAAAATAAAAAATGGACCGAACTTTTTTTGAGCTTTGCGGTCAGGTAAGATAAAAGTGCAAGAGGGAGCGGGGAACACAAAGAGCGCCCTGCTCCCGCAACAGGAATACAGACCGAACCAAAGGAGGAAATCGTATGACGAACTTGAATGAGCTGCTCAGCCAGACAACAGATGCGTGTTTCAGAAGGGATGCCGACTACATCCAGAAATGCCGGTACATGCTTACGCGGACACCGACGTTTCTGGCAATCGATGTCAGCGGTTCGATGTCGCTGCATGGCAAGATCGAGCAGGCGAACACAGGCAAACAGGAAATGATGCAGCAGATGCGCAACGATCGCAGGGCGAACAACAGCTGCGATTTCGCGGCGGTCACGTTCAACGACACGGTCACAGAGGTGCAGCCCTTTGCGCCGCTGCCGGAATGCAAGGACCTGCCGGAGTTTCAGGCAAACGGCAGGACGAAGCTGGCCGGGGCCGTCCGGAAAGCGCTGGACATGATCGATGCGCAGGAGCAGAAGTACCACAGCGAGGGGACCGCATATCACTGCCCGATGCTCTGGATCATGACGGATGGCCGCTCGGTGGGCGAGAACGAGCAGACCGTCCGGGAGGTCGTGGCCGAAACCGCCGCCCGGGTCCGCGGAGGGACGCTCAAGGTCTTTGCCGTGGCCATCGGCGATGATGCCGACCGCGAGATGCTGGCGGCGCTGGCCGATGGTGCCGAGCCGCTTCAGGTGGGCGACCGCGAGATCACACAGGTCATGCATCAGGTTTCGGAGTCGGTCATCTCGGTCAGCCGGGATGTGGAATATCTGCTGCACGGCAGCACCGGTTCCACAAAGAGATAACAGGACACAACAGAAAGGGAGAAATACAATGGAAAATTACCTGAACGATTGCGGCACCAGCCGCCAGACCGCATACCCCCAGAGCGAAGAGCTGCTCCGCATGGCATCCCAGAAAAAGATGAGTGCACTGATGGGTTCCGCCGACGTTGTGCTGATGGACACTTGCAGCATCCTCCACGATGCGTTTCCGCAGGCCATGGAGCACATGCTCCCGTACCTGACCCAGCAGAAGAAGGTGTGCTATGTTCCGGTGAGCTGCGTCTATGAGCTGAAAAAGCTGGCGCGGGACCCGAAGCACTCCGAGAGCTTCCGCCAGAAGGCGGCCGGCAGGCTGCACCTTCTGGCATGGATGAAGGACGAGGGCGCTGTGGACGTTCTGGGCGACCTGACGGACGGCACCTTCGCGGATTCGGTCCTGTTCAGCCAGATCACAACGCTCCGGCACCGGATGGACTCGATCCTGTTTATCACCAACGACTACAAGCTGGGAGAGGATGTTCAGCGCAACATCGTTGAGGACAGCGGAAAGATCCGGGTCTGCCAGATCAACCGGTATGGCTACTTCTCGTTCATCAACCCAGCCCCGCAGCAGAGCCGCAGCAACCAGAACCCGTTCCGGATGGACATCTGAGAGGAGGAAAACGATATGATGAAATCTTTGGCAGCAGCATCCACAGAGCAGAAAAAGACCCTCACGGAGCTGAGGAAACACGAGATCATCCTGACCGATTCCAGCGTGGTGGTCAGCGGGGAGATGGAGCCTTTTCTGGCCAATTCCGGGTCCGACCTCATAGCGCTGGACAAAAAGCTGCTGATCATCCGGACGACCCAGAACTGCCTCCGGGAAAAGGCAGACGCCAACCCGGCGGCGCGCCGTGGGCTGGAACTGCTGGCCCGGGGCTATGACGAGGGCATCGTGGACCTGATGGAGGACAATATGCCGAAGGGCACGCCGGAGAGGGATGCGATGGTGGCGCTGCTGGCGCGTGTCCGTTGCAACGCCGAAAACCGCGGCGGCTCCATTCTGGTGATCTCGGAGGACGAGGAACTGCTGAAAGAGTGCAACCGGCTCAACCAGCTGACCTCGCAGCGGGGCAGTGCGGTCAGCACCGTGTGCCTGAGCCCGAGCGGCACCTTTGTGAAGCCGGAATTTCTCCGGGTGACAGAGATGGGGGAAAAGTCCCGCGAGTCGGAAGAGCTTCTGCCGCTGGACCGCGTGCCGACCGCAGGCGATGAGGTTTGGGATGCGGGGCACTGCACCTCGATCCGTCTGGGCAAGCGTCTGGCCGGGGGCGGGGAGGCTGAGATCTATCAGGTCGATGGCTACCCGGGTCTGCTGGCAAAGATCTACCATGAGAACTGCCACACCCGCAGCCGGTTCCAGAAAGTCGCCGCGCTGTCTGCGATGGACTGGAACGACAGCCGCATCTGCAAGCCGCTGCTGCCGCTGTACGGCACCTCGGCCCAGACCGGCGAGGGGGCCGGTTTCTGCGGCTACCTGATGCGTGCAGCCGAGGGGATGTCCCTGTCGGAGACGGTCTTTATCCCCCGGCAGCTGGAACTGGACCACCCCGATTGGAACAAATCCCATCTGGTCCGGATGGCCATCGCCATTCTAGATGTGCTGTACGAGGTGCACAGCCGGGGGCTGCTGGTGGGGGACCTGAGCGGCAACAACATTCTGGTGGGCAGCACCCCGGAGCAGATCGCCTTTGTGGATGTGGACAGCTGGTGCGTGGAAAATCTGGTGACGCCGGTGGAGACCGAGGGATTTCTGGCACCGGAACTGATCCGCATGGGTGCCCCGGGCGTGCGCACGCTGGAAAGTGAGTATTTTGCGCTGTGCGTGCTGCTGTTTGAGCTGCTGGTCACGCCGGGCCGCAACCCGTACACGGACGGCGGCGACCTGCTCCGGAACATTCTGGAAGGGCGCTTCCCCTATCCGCTGCGGGACGACAACGGTGTTGTGCCCCCGGCACCGTACATCTACTGCTGGAGCCATATCCCCTACCAGATGAAGGAGCTGTTCTATGGGACACTGTCCGCGAACGGATGCTATTACGCCCCGGAGCGGCGCCCCGGCGTGCAGGAGTGGAGCCGCGCCTGCCGCAGCTGGAAACGGATGTTCGACACCGACCATATTGCGGACATGGAAAGCTACCACATCATCCCGACCCGCCACAAGATCCGGTACGGCAGCGTGGCCGTGACCTGTGCGCTGTGCGGCAAGGAGACGAATCAGGAGTACGCCCGAACCTCCGGAGACGGCAAATGGTATTGCCAGCCGTGCCTGCGTATCGCCGTGGAAGGCAGATGTAGCTGCGGCGCACCCATCCGCTATTCCAACTACGACCGCTATATCCGGCACAAGCCTTGCCCGGAGGTCTGCGAAGAGTGCGCAGCGGACCAGAAGGCCCCGCCGAAAGTCATCCCGGGCCGCAAATGCTCCGCACAGGAGCAGCTGCTTCAGGTGCTGATGGAGAAAAAAGAGGGGAAGTGAAGTTATGCAGATGCATTCCCGGCATTGTCAGGCTGCCGCGGCCGCCCGCTGCGGCAACCGACACGCCCGGCAGGGTAAGCCGTGTCAGGATGTGGTCTTTCTGCTGCGGCAGACCGACCGGGATAGCGGTCATCCGGTCAGTGCGGCGGTCCTGTGCGATGGCGCAGGCAGCGCGGCGTTCTCGCGGGAGGGAGCACAGGCCGCAAGCAGGGCTGCGGCCGCGATGCTCACCGAGCAGTTCTCCCGGATCGCGGATCCGGGCCGGAACGAGGCGGGCGGGCTTCTGCTGGAGGAGCTGCGGCAGGCCCTCCGGGAAGAGGCACAGGAGCACCGCTGCCTGCCGTATGAGCTGGCAAGCACGCTGGCCGCCGTTGCAGTGGACGAGACGACCCGGACAGCCCTGACGGTCCATCTGGGGGACGGGGTCATTCTGGGGCTGAAGCGGGACGGGAAAACGGTCTGCCTGAGCCGACCGGAAAACGGGCGCTTCTGCAACGAGACGTGGTTCACCACAAGCCGGGATGCCGCAGAGCATCTCCGGATCGGCCGGTACGACTGGGAGGCCGAAAACCTTGCGGCCGTCTACCTCAGCTCGGACGGGCTGGCCCTGTCCGGCGCAGGGGGAACGCCGCTTCCGGGGCTGGAAGTCAGTCTTGCCCGGCTTGCCGTCATTGCGCCGCAGGCAGCGGAATGGTATCTGGAACGGATGCTGGCCGAGGAAGCCAAGTACGGCGAGGACGACCTGTCCATGGCGTTTCTGTCAGACCGCAACGTCTGCCCGGAGCTACCCGGCGCGCTCCGGCGTGATCTGGGCATGGAGGATCTGTCCGATGGGTGCCTGAAGCTGCTGCGGCTGCTGCGGGAGCAGGAAAACTGCACGACCGTGCAGGCGGCCCACAGACTCAGGACCTGCCCCCGCCGCATCCGCATCTGGCGCGACAGACTGTTGGCCCGGCTTCTGACAACGTGAAGGCCGGGCAGAACGCGAAAATTGGAGGGATGGCATAAAAATATCTGTAATATTGAAAACGAATTGTCATCATGGTACAATTAGTCTGAACCGAAGATGCCCATGAACGAGGGGTATCTTTCCCAAAAAACAAACATCCGGGAGGGTAATGTTATGTCCTTTGAACCCAAAGCTTTCAAGCCCGTACAGCCGAAATCGCTTCCTGTCATCCTGTTGCTGGATGGCAGCGGCAGCATGAGTTCCAATGGAAAGATCGAGGCGCTGAACAAGGCCACGCAGGAGATGATCCGGACCTTTGCGGAGGAATCCCAGAAGGATATGGAGATCTGGGTGTCGATCATCCTCTTCAGCGGCGATACCGCCCGCGTGCACACGGAGTATACGCCGGCCCAGATCTTGCAGGCTAAAGGGTTCGTGCCGCTGAGCACGAACGGCCGCACGCCGCTGGGCGCAGCCTTGACCATTGCCAAGGAAATGATTGAGGACAAGGCAAAGACGCCGTCCCGTGCATACCGCCCGGCGGTGATCCTTGTGACGGACGGCGCACCCAATGACAAGTGGAGAGAGCCGATGCAGGCATTTATGGAGGGCCGTTCGGCCAAGTGCCAGCGCTTTGCGATGCCCATCGGGGCCGAGGCAAACAAGAGCGAAGCCATCCGGCTGTTCTTGGGAGAGGAATACATCGAGAACCTCTATTACGCGGACGAAGCAACAGACATTGCGGATGCGTTCAGCCGCATCACCATGTCGATCTCGCAGCGTGTCCGGTCGAAGAACCCCAACATGATCGCCACGGCCAGAGCGGCGGCCCCGGCTCCGGTGCGGGAAAAAGAATATATGCCGGATGATCTGGCGGAAGAATTCTGACGGCAGACAAGAGGAGGGCGGCCATGGAGGAGAAGATCATCATCGTTGCGGACCGTTCCGGCAGCATGGGCGAATCGGCCAAGAGCAGCATTGAGCTGAATGCCATCCGCGCAGCCAAAGCGTGGTGCAATCGGCAGGGGGCGCAGGCCGAGGTCTACGCATGGAGCGGGACCGTGGAATCGGCAGACGGGCGGTTTGCTCCCTGCAGCGGCAGTGCGCAGACTGATGCTCTGGAAGCGTTCCTCCGGGGGTTGCCGCCCCGGAGCTGCATCCTGCTGCTGAGCGATGGAGCGTTTCCGGACGATGAGGACGCGGTGCGCATCCGGGAAGCTGCGGCGGGGGCCTATCTGGTCCCGGTGGCGGTCGGCGCAGACTATGACCGGCGGAACCTGCGCGAGATCTCCGGGCAGCCGGAAGCGGACACGGGGGTCTACGGGGCGGCGGAGGTGCTGGATGCGCTCCGCAGCCTGACGTTCCGCTGGATCGCGGGGGAGAACGGATGAAGCTGGACGGATTTTCGCAGAAAGGCAGCTGCCATCCGGAAAATCAGGATGCGTTCCGCTGCATAAAAGGGGAAAGCGGACAGTTCGCAATGGCAGTGTCGGACGGGCTGGGCAGCAAACCGCAGTCGGCGCTGGGGTCGGCGGCGTTCTGCCGGAGCGTGGAACGGCTGTTCTGCGCAGAGCGGATGCCGCAAAGGAAAGCGCTCCCCGCAGCCCTCCACGGGATGTGGCTGGAAGAGCTTTGCGATGCCGAGCCGGACGAGTGCAGCGCAACGGGGCTGTTTGCCCTTTGGAAAGACGGGGTGTTCACGTTGGGCGCTCTGGGAGATGGCATCGCCGCCGCACGGATGGCCGATGGGCAGACGCTGGTGCTGTTCGATGACAAGGAGGAGTATTTTCTCAACGAGACCGACTGCCTTGGCCCGGAACACTGCGCGGAGAAATGGCGTGTCCTGCAAACGGAGCAAAGGCCGGAGACCGTGCTGCTGTGTACGGACGGAATCGAGATCTGCCCTAGCACGGAGCAGACCATCGCCCGGTTCGTCCGGGAAATGGCGCAGAGCTATGTCGGCGTGGACGCCGAAGCGGTCCGGGCCGATGTCCGGGTCTGGGTCAGTGACTGGCCCGGTGCGGATGACAAGACGGTCGCATACTGCCTGAATGAGCCTGCGGGACAGGCTGCGGAGGAGTGAGCGGATGGAACAGGAAAAAAGATATGTGGATACCTACAAGCGGGAGCATCGGGTCACAAAGGAGCTGAGCCGCGGCGGTCAGGGCGTGGTGATGCGCACCGATGAACCGGATGTGGCACTGAAACTGGAACTGGGCAGCGAAAAGCTGACGGACGCGGAACAGATCCGGCTCCGGAACCGGAAATACGAAAAACTCCGCCTGCTGCCGATCCCGCCGGGGCTGCATATCACGCTGCCGCAGGCTGTCCTCCGGGACGATGTGGGCTATGTGATGAACCTGCTGGAGGAAATGATCCCGTTTCAGGACGCATTCGATCCGGAAAACCGGTGCCCTGCGGAAGAACTGGCCGAAAACGCATGGGTACGCCGGACCTTCGCCGGCGAAGAGATGCAGGCTGCCGCGGAGAATTATCTGCGCTGGTACACCACCGGCGGCTCGCGGCGCAGGCTGCGGGCGTGGCGCAAAGCTGCGTTTCTGGTGGCGCGCCTGCACGGAAACGGGCTGGTCTACTGCGATTTCAGCATGAACAATCTGTTCGTTTCGGACTGGACGCTGGATGAGGATGAGAACGTCTGGCTCATCGATGCGGACAACCTGCGTTTCAACGGCGAGCCGGGCGGCGCGTATACGCCCGGACACTGTGCGCCGGAGATCGTCCGGGACCCGGAACATCCGCAGTTCAGCTTTGCATCGGATTCCTACGCATTTGCGGAGCTGCTCTATGAGTGTCTTGCCATGCAGCACCCATTCCACGGCAGCCTGTACGAGGCAGAGGACGACTGGGACGACCCCATCGAAGAGCGGATCGACCGGGGCGATGTTCCGTGGATCATGGACCGGAACGATGACACCAACCGGGCAGAGAACCAGCCGCTGGCAACGGAGCTTTTTCTGAGCGAGGGGCTGAACGAACTGTTCGACCGCTGCTTTTCCGAGGAGGGTCGCAGAAAGCCGGGCACTCGCCCGACCATGGCAGAGTGGGGCGAAGAACTTTCCCGTCTGCTGGACTGCACGGTGGCCTGCCCTGCGTGCGGGATGCACTTCTGCGCGGAGCATCCGGAGGGAACATATCTCCGGTGCCCGTGGTGCGATGCTGCGGTGGATACGATCCGGGTGGATTGCTTTGCCGGGGCCGAGCGGGTGTGGCACTGGGTCCACGAAAAAACGGGTGCGCCCATCCGGGTCCCCCTGCGTGCCGCAGGAGGGCGCATGGCAGACGATACGGATGCCTTTTTCGTTTCGGAGCAGCCGGACGGCCTGCTGCTGGAACTTTGCGGCGACCTGCCTGACGGGGAGCTTTTCTTGCAGCAGGAAAACGAAAAGAAGTCTGTGCAGGACAGGGGCAGGATTCGCGTCCGGAATGAGAAAGCGACAGTGCTGTGGGTGAAGAGACATTCCGATGCCACGCAGCTGAGAATCGAGGTGTGTGCGGAGATATGAATCTAAAGGATCTATGCTGCAAACGGGACGATGTGCTGGAAACGGCCTCCTGCCGTCTGATTGCGCCGGAGCCAATCGGGATCTGGACGGGCTGGGTGGAGCTTCAGCCGGACGACCGGCTGGCATTCCATTCCGGCGGCATGAAATACTGGTTCGACCTTACGGATGCCTCGCAGAAAGCAAAGGTCTGCGGGCTGCTGCGGGCGGGGCGTGTCTGTGTCGCACAGAAGCTGAGCCAGATCGGGAACAGCGCATTGTTTGACCTGAAAATGGTGCTGTTTGCGTCCTATGAGATGAAAGGTGAGGTCGGCATTGTTCTGGAAGAGCCGGTCCTTGCATCGTTCCGCAAAAAATACCCGAACCGAAGCAGGAAAGTGCCCGAACTCAGAGAGCTGCTAACCATGCAGGTGGGCGGGCGTTCGCTTTTTGCCTATGCGGTGCGAAAGCCCTACAAGGAGGAAGAACCCGCATCCGACCCTGCAAACAAAGCGGACCCCGCGCCGGAAGCGCCGGAGGAGCCTGCACCGGAGAAAGCGGCGCAGGCGGCACCGGAAACGCCGGAACAAGCGGCACCGGAAACATCGGAGCCGGAACGGACGTTCCAGATCTACGGGCAGAACTGTATGTTGCAGGTGGAGATGGCGGGCGAGGGCGAGGAGGCCTATCTGTCGGGCCGGAAGCTGGTCTGGAACCCGAAGAACATCCCGGCTTTGCGGCTGGCAGACGGCCCCTTGCGCTTCAGCGACCAGCGGACGCAGGCGGCCCTGCGTGTGCGGCAGGAGCTGCAAAGCAGCCCGGGCTATCTGAAGCTGTGGAACGAATACTCGGAGCAGGAGGGAGAGCTGCTGCTCCAACGTGCCAGAAACATCGGCCGCCTGACGCTGGAACGGGGCGAACACATCGGTATGGACGGCAAGAAGCTGATCATCTTCCTACGAAAGGACAGCAAGGAAAATGCGGAAGCGCTGAAACAGCTGGAAGCGGGAGACTGCCTTGCCTTTTCCGTGGAAGAACCCCCGTATCTGGAAAACCGGGAAATGACATGGAAAGAGTACGAGACGCAGAAAGAGGTACGCACGCGGGAGCGGAAACGGGCACAGGACGACACCCCGTGGGAGATTCCGATGCGGATCGAGAGCGTTCAGGAAAACGAGCGGAAGATTGTCCTGATGGCGCTAAAGAGCGAGGATGACCCACGGCCGGAAACGCTGAACGGCCGCGTGATCAGCCTGTCCATTTACGGCGATGCAAGGCAGATCGAACGCCGGAAAAAGAGCCGGGACCTGATCCTGAACGGAGAAGCGGCAAACCCGAACATCGCCTGTGTCATCGAGGGGATCCCCTATCGTGCCGCCGCAAGGCACAAACGTGTGGCACCGCTGTCGCCCCGGGTGACGGAAAAGGTGTTCCGCAATGACCCGACCCTGCGGCAGACAGAAGCCATTGACATCGCGCTGAATACGCCGGATATCGCGATCATCCAAGGCCCGCCGGGAACCGGCAAGACCACGGTGATCACTGCGATTATTGAGCGGCTGAATGAACTGGCCGACAAAACCAGAAGCCAGCAGGGCGAAGTGCTTGTGACGAGCTTGCAGCACGATGCCGTTGCCAATATCCAGAGCCGCCTGCACATCAACTCTTTGCCCACAGTCAAGTTTGGCAAGCGGGCGGGAGAAGAATCGGATCTGGACGAAAGCGTGGAAAAGTGGCGGCTGGAAAACATAGAAAAACTGCGCCAGTCCAGCCCGATGCTGCGGGAGAGCGACAGCGAAAAGGATCTGGACCGGGCGTTCTACCGGTATACCCGGACACCGAGCGTGCACAACGCGTGGAAATTCCTGCAATGCGTTAAGGATACGGTCTTGCAGGAAGAAGTGCAGGAGTCTGTCCGGGCTATTTGGCAGGAACTGGAATTTCAGGACAGGTGGGAGCGGGAAGAACAGTTCGAGGAGCGGGAAGAGATGATCCGGCTGATCCGCAGCCTGCGCACCACGGCGGCAGGCTTTGCGGATGACGGCCCGAAGACCGCCCGGGCGTTGCTGCAGTTCCTGAAACGGAACGAGCTGCTGCCCGCAGATTCTCCGATCCTCCGGCTTCTGCGGACAGCCCGCCACATGGGCAGGAATGTGCCTGCGCCGGAATTTCTGGCCCGGCTGGCCGAAATCCGGGAAGAACTGCTGGCGCAGTGCGTGCAGGAGCCGTTCTATCGCAAACCCCAGCCCCGGGTCGATATCGTGGAGCTTTACAACGAAGCCCGTAAGCTGGCAAGGCCGGAGAGGAATGCGGAAGAACGCATTCTGGCGTGGTATCTGGAGCAGCTGGAAGAAAACCCGGAAGCGGTGAATGAATCGCTGAAAAAATACTGCTATGTGTACAGCTCCACATTGCAGCAGAGCGAGGGCACCGAGATCCAGCGGGCAAAGGGCGTCCGGGAAAACCAGACGCTGGAATACGATACCGTCATCGTGGACGAAGCGGCCCGCGCCAACCCCTGCGACCTGATGATCTCGATGGCGCAGGCACGCAGACGGATCATTCTGGTGGGCGACCACCGCCAGCTCCCGCACATCTTCGATGAAGAGGTGTTTCAGGAGCTGAACCGATCGGACCGTGTGAAAAATCAGGCGGACATCCGAATCTCCATGTTCCAGAACCTGCTGGACAAGGTAAAGCTTCTGGAGAAGGAGGACGGCATCTGCCGGTACGTCACGCTGGATGCGCAGTACCGTATGCACCCGGAGCTTGGCAATTTTGTCAGCGAGCAGTTCTACCGGCCCAACGGAGAGGGCTTTGACTCGCCGCTTCCGGCAGAGCTGTTTGCGCAGAGCATCAGCCGGGAGCCGCTGCGCTGGCTGGATGTACGGGATGGCGCGGATGTGCGCCCCTCCGGCAGCAGGAGCCGATGTCGGATGTCCGAGGTGGACCAGATCGTGAAATGTTTGGAAGAAAACCTGTCCGATGAAGCCTGCAAGGATCTGAAGTTTGGTGTCATCAGCTTTTATCGGGCGCAGGTGGATGCCATCAAGCGACAGATCGACCGCTCGAAGATCCTGAAGGCGGGCAGGGACAGCGGGCGGCTGCGTGTGGGCACAGTGGACGCATTTCAGGGCATGGAATTTGATGTGATCTATCTGTCGGTAGTCCGTGCGGAACTGAAGATCAGCGCGGACGACCGGAGCCGGTTGTTTGCGGCAGCGGACCTCGTGAAGGCGGGCACCGTGAGCGAGGAATCGGAGGAATACCGGAATGCGCAGGATACCATCGATGAAATCGGGCAGAGGACGTTCGGCTTCATCACGTCCAAGAACCGCCTGTGCGTGGCGCTCAGCCGCCAGAAACGGCTGCTGGTCGTGGTGGGCAGCAGCCGGTTGTTCGGCACCGGGCAGAACGGGGCCTTTGTGCCGTGCAGAGAGACCGAGATCTGCGTTCCGGCGATGGTGGAACTGTACAAGAAGTGTCTGGAGAAAGGGGTGGTCCAAGAATGCCGCAGGTGATCAGTCTGTTTCAGGGCAAAAGCTTTCAGGAGCAGTTCCCCGGCATCCGGGTCCGGTACGACATGAACTGTTTCGTGAAGATGCAGTGCTATAGTCTGGCCATCCCGGCCGACACACGTTCATGGAAAGAGATTGATATTTTTTCGGACACGGTCTTGCGGCTCATAGCGCTGGACCGCGACCTTACGACCGGGCAGATCGCCGAGCGGATGTGTGTGGGAAAGGACTTTGTCCAGTTCATCTTCATCCGTCTGCGGGAAGCTAGGCTGATCGATGATCGTAACAAGCTGACGGAGCGGGGCAGGCACCAGACGCAGCAGTCCTTCGCGGAGCAAAGAGCCGACCTGGATGCGGAACCGCTGATGGCTTATGCCTTTGCCCTGCCGGGCACGCAGGAGTATCTGTCCTATCTTCGGGTGGGAGAGCTGATGGCGGAACAGGCCACGGAAAACCGGGACAACGGGAGATGCTGGATCGAGTTCGAGACCGGCTCTGCGGGGCGGGAGAAAACGATCCGGGGCCAATTGCTCCGCATCAGGGAAAACGGCAGGCAGCCGCTCCGGTACAGCGCCCTGCCGCCGGTGATCCGCCGCTACAACCGAATCTGTGCCGGGAACAGCAGATTCCAGAAGATCCCGTACCGGAATGGGTACAATGTGGAAGCCGCAGAAGAGGGCACGGTGCTGCTCCACTGCAAGGCGGCCATTCAGGACGGCAACGCCGACTCGGTCCTGTTTTCGGATGGGTTCAGCCTGCACTGCTTCAACCTGTACGAGGCCGCCTGCAAGGCGGACCCGGGGCTGACGGAGCGGCTGTTCAAAAGGGCAAGCTCTGTCCGGACGGAGCAGTCCGATCCCGACAGAGAGAAAAGGCTGCCGCCTGCACAGTGGCGGATCCTGAAAGCCCTGAATGCGCAGGAGATCGTCGGCGGAGACGTGGACAGCGCGCAGGAAGCGGAAAAGCAGAACAGCCGGACGGCCCGGGAACTGTGCACCGCAGTGGAGCTGGCTCTTTGCGAGTTCGTGAAGCAGAATCCGCTTCCGGACTGGCAGAAAGCGTATCTCCCGGAAATGAAAACGGCGCAGATCATAGAGTGGGCCAAGGAAATCGGCCTTGCACAGGCAGAGCAGTACCGGGGGCTGTTCCGCTGGCCCGGGAACCGGCGGGCGCAGCAGTTTCTGGCGTTTGACCAGTCCAGTGACCCGGAACTGACATTGGGCCTCTGTCTGACCGTGATGATCGAAAAGAGCGATGGCCCGACCCGGTTTTCACGGCTCATCCATGAAAAGAAAGACCTGCTGAAGTTTCTCAGCGTTCTGAAACAGGCGGGCGAAAGCGCCCGGCACGAGGGCAGCAGCGGGAAAACGCCGCTGTCCGAGCTGAGAGCGGGATGCAGAGAGGTGATCAGTCTGCTTCTGCCGGAAGTGCAGCTGTCGGAGGATCAGAAAGTGATCTGTGTCGGCAATGTCTCGCAGGCGAGGATCGATGCCCGGGTCGCCGTGTGCGAGAAGATCGGGTGGGACGTTTTCGAGCAGCTGCCATCGGACCTGAAAGGCAAGCTGCTTCAGGTCTCGCCGGATAAGGACAATGCACAGCTGCCTCCGAAAGACGGGATGCTGCTTTTGTGCTCCCAGATCATGGAGTCCGCACTGCGGAACGCACTGAAGGAGCTGCCGCTCGGGGACGTGCCGGAAAAGCAGGCGGTGCTGAAGGCCATCGAAACGCAGACGGGGCGCGCTCTGCCGGAGGAATTCAGCCGGACAAGTCCGGGTTATCTGGACAATGCGCTGCGGGGAAAACCTGCGGTGCTGAAAGCATATTACCTTGCCTATCTTTACCGCTGCTGCCAGAACGCGGCCGGAACGGTGCCGCAGGCAGCGCAGGAGCGGTGGACGGCGCTGGTCGAAGAGATCGACCGACAGCGTCAGCATACGGCAAGCAGAGGCTTTCTGATGCGCTACGAAGAACTGAAAAAGTACCGGGACGATGTGTTCGGGTTCGTGACGATGATTGTTAGATCTGAGTGAGAAAGGGAACTTCCATGTCGAATAAAAACAGAAAGAACCGCAATACGAATTTCTCGGACAAACAGCGGGAACAGGCACGGCAGAACAAGGCCGATGAAAAACGGGAGCTCCGGCTGTCGATGCAGCAGAGCCGACCGGAAGCCGAAAAGGCAGACCCGGCAGACGGGGCCCGGCCGATGCCGGAAACGGCACCCGAAGCGGATCTGGCACAGCGGGAGGAAAAGCTCCGGGAAGGGCAGCAGGAACTGGAAAAAGACCGCGAGCAGCTGCAAAATGAGCGTCAGCAACTGGAAAGCGACAAGAAAGCTGCGGAAGAAAAAGAAAGCGGGCTGAACGAGCGGGAAAGGGAACTGAACCGCCGGGAGCTACTTCAGGACAGCCGACAGGCCGCTCTGGATGCGCAGGAAGCGGAATTGGACAACAAGATCGAACAGCTCGTGGAGCAGCAGAAAAAGTGGCTGGAGAAGCGGCAGAAGCTGGACGATGAATTGACCGCATCGAAAATGACAATCCAGCAGAAAGAGCTTGCGGAGCGGATGAAGCGGATGAACGAAGCCGATGCGGACCTGATCGTCTACGAAAAGAACCGGCGGGAAGCCATTGAAAAAGAGATCAATGATTCCCGTGCGGAAAAAACAGCGCAGCTTAAGAAAGACTTGTCGGAAAAGCTGCAGGCATGGGAAAGCCAGAAAGCGGAGGAGCGGAAGGCTCTGGATGCGGAACACGATGAAAACGAGCGGACAAGGCAGGATCTGAACGCGTTCGAAGAGAAGCTGGACGAGCGTCAGGAACAGCTGAAGCAGAAAGAACGCGAAAAGACCAATGCCATCCGGGCAAAAGAGGAGAAGTGTCAGGAGCTTCAGCGGGCGTTGAGCGCTGCCCAGCAAACGGCAGACCTTCTGAGAACCCGGGTGGACGAACGGGACAAAAAACTGGCTGCGTATCAGTCCTTTGAAAGCGCATGGAACGGAGACCCGGAGACCCTGAAGCAGGAACTGACCGAACTGAGAAGCGAAAAAGACCTCCTGAGGCAGAAACTCAATGAGCGGCCGCCCAAAGATCTGCAAGAAAAGTATGACGCACTCCTGCAAGAAAAGAATGCGGAGAGCGAGAAGAACGGAGCCTTGGAAGCAAGGCTCAAAGAGCAACAGTACAATGCGGAAGAACTCCGGCGGTTGCGGGAAACCGAAGCAGACCGGGAGGTCAGGATCCAAAAAGCAGAGCTGGATGCGCAGGTCGCCCAAAAGCAGAGAGACGAGCTGCAAGCGCAGCTGGATCGTCTGCTCAGGCCGGAGGCAAAGAAGCAGGACCGCGATGAACGGATCGCAGCTCTGAGTGTCCCATATCTGACGAATATCCCCGAGCAGAAAAAAGAGCAGCCGAAAGACGAGATCGAGTGGCTTCAGGACATCCAGAACGAGTGCAGGAAATATGACATCGTTTTCCCACGCAGGCTACTTTACGCGTTCCATACAGCGATGAAGATCGCAGACTGGTCCTCCATCACGATCCTGTCCGGCATCAGCGGCACCGGCAAATCGGAGCTGCCGCGGTTGTATTCCCTGTTCGGCGGCATCAACTTCTGCTCGGTGCCGGTGCAGCCTAACTGGGATAGTCAGGAATCCATGCTGGGCTACTTCAACTCCATCGACAACCGCTTTGAAGCAAAGGAGCTACTGCGTTTTCTGGTGCAGTGCACGAACAATAAGTCGGAGACCGGCGCAGACGGGAAAAAGCATCTGAAGCTTGCATCGGAATACCCATGGCCGCTGGGACAGTATATGAGCATCGTTCTGCTGGACGAGATGAACCTGGCGCACGTGGAACACTATTTTGCAGAGTTCCTCAGCAAGCTGGAGACCCGCCGCGGTCTGGAAAAGGGCGATGTGCCGACCATCGATGTCAATCTGGGCGCAGGCTGCGAGCCGTATAAGTTGCCGCTGCGGCGGAATGTGCTGTGGGTGGGCACTATGAATCAGGACGAGACGACCAAGACCCTCTCGGACAAGGTGCTGGACCGCGGTATCACGATCACGTTTCCCACACCGAAAAAGCTGGAAAGCCGCCCCGAGATGAAGAAGCTGCCGGATAAGGTCAGCGACCATATGCTGGGCTACTGGACATGGTATGGCTGGTGCAGATCGGCAAGATCCGGCAATCAGGAGTTCCGGGCACAGATGGACAAGTACCGCTGTGTCATAGAGAAGATCAACGAGCAGATGGGAAAGTCCGGCCGCGCAGTGGGCCACCGGGTGTGGCAGTCCATCGAGTACTACATCACCAATTACCCGGATGTCATCGCCGAGCGGAAGGCTCTTCTTGAGCCGGGTGCGATGGATGCTGCGAAACAGCAAGCCGGTGAAGAGAAGACCGAACGCCGGAGGATCGAAGAATGCGATCTGGAAAAGGCGGATACCCCACTGTCTCCCAGACTGGCGCAGGCGATGGACATTGCCTTCGAGGACCAGCTCGTGCAGAAGATAATGCCAAAACTGCGTGGCATCGAGGATAACGGCAGCGGCAGAAGCCAGCTGGATGCGATCTGGACCATTCTGGAAGATGCCGGTTTCGGCGCGCTGAAGGACGACTTTGAGAAGGCACGTCAGTACGGGTACGGCGAGTTCTTCTGGAATTCGGCCGAATATCTGGAGCATGAGCTGCCCATCGCGCAGACGGAGCCGGAAGCCCCTGACGCGAACGGGCAGGCCTGATGCGGGAAAATGTGGGAAGGAGGTGTGCTGATCCATGGAGCATAAAAAAGAGGCGGGCAAGGCAGCGGAAACGTTTTCCCGGCCGGAAAACTACGCCGATTACTGCGCTGCGCTGCATCGCGGAGAGGAAAACGCCCTCCTGATGTATGCAGTGCGGAGCTGGCTGTTTGCCTTGCAGGAAAAACTGGAACAGGGAACCTCGGAGCTTCTGGTGACGGGGCTTTGCCTGCCGGAGACCACCGGCTTGCAACAGGATGCGTTTTCCGGCCTGCTGGCGGGCTGCCAGCGCGCACTGGAAACCATTCTGGTGCAGCCCCGTGAAAAGATCGTGCGGGAAAATACCATGCTGCCGGTGCATAAGGTGCGCGAGCTGGACAGCAACAGCATCAGCTGGCTCGAGCGCCGCCCCGGCCGCACCATGCGGGAAAAGGTGCGGAACAGCCGGTCGATCATGGCAGTAGACCGGCGGATAAGCATGGACACGGACGAGAATCGTCTGCTGAAACTGTTCGTCTGCCGCAGCCGGGAGATCGCGCTGCTCAAACTGGAAGGTCTTGACCCGGCCGTGGACACCACGGCAGAGCACCGGTTCCTGCGGGCTGCGGCAAAAATGAAGGCCCTTCCCGGGATGGAGGGAGTCCGTATGTGGAACTCGCCCCGGCCGAATCAGGTGCTGATCTCGGACCGGCAGTATCGGCAGATCTGGAAAGCATGGATCGCGCTGAATGAGCTGGACTTGCAGACGAAACGGGATGCGGAATCGCTCTCCGAGCACATTGCAACGATCCTGTGGGCGCAGTTTCTGGTGGACCTGCGCAGCCTGTTCCGGCTGCCGCAGCTGCCGTTGCAGTTCGATTGGCGCACCGGTACGCTGGATCTGGCGATCAGCCCAGGGTATCTGGAGGGCGTGGACGACACCGGCGAGGTGCTGACGCTGCGGCGGACGCCCGGCCGGGTCAGTGTGACCTATCAGGGGCAGACGGCAGAGCTTTCCGTGATGGAACAGACGGTCCTGCTGCGGCTCCGGGGCGGGAAAGCCCCGCAGCAGAAAACGATGCAGCTGACGGCCGGGACATTGCTGCAACCGGTCCGCGCCCTTTGGGAGATGATGGGGCTGCCGGACATCCCGGCGGCACCCGCTGCCGTGCCGGAAGCGCCGGAGGCAGTGATCGATCTGTTCGCTCCCCAGCCGTTCTTCTTCCGGGGCACGATGCGCCGGCTGAAAGAGCCGCTGTTCGGGCAGGAGCTGCGGGCAGGGCAGGCGGCGTTCTGCATGCCCTGCGCCGATGCAAGGGCGCTCTGGCTGGGAACGGACAATGCGCTGTTCTCCATCGGGTCGGCGGTCCGGAACGCCAATGCCGAGCAGCTGCGGATCCTGACCGGTTCCCTGAAAAGAAAGCTGAACGCCAGGACACTGACCTGTCTGGTGCCGGACAATCACAGCGAATTTGAGCTGAAGCCCCTGCGCACGGTGCTGCATCTGGACTACCCGAACCTGAAAGAGCTGCCGCGCAGCATTGCGGCGGTATTTGCCGGTATGCGCTCGGAGCAGTGGCGCAAAAACTTCCGGGAGGGGGACTACGCGCTTGTGGTGGACCTGTGCGGCACGCAGTGCAGCATGACGATCCTGCGGGGGACCTACGCCGTCAAGGATTGGGACGGTCTGGTGTGGGAGCGACATCTGCGGATGCGGAAAGAGCTGCCGGAGACGTGCAGGCAGGCCCTGCATGGGCTCTACCGGAAACTGGAAGAGCGCGGGATGCAGGACCCGGAAGAACTGGCCCGGGTGCTGGGCGTGGAGGGGCTGCTGGCCCTGTGCCGGAAAACCGCCCTCTGGCAGGACGATGATTCGTGGACCTGGCCGAGCCCTGAAAATATCCGGCTGGATGTGACCCCCTGCGTGGAGGGATTCTTGCAGGAGTTCGGACAGAAACAGAAGATCGGAAAAGAGCAGGTCCACGTGATCCTGTTGTCGAGCTGCCTGTGCTGCGGCGGCGGGATGCAGCAGACCTCAGAGAGCCGGAATGGCCTGATCGGCGGATACCGGTATTACGAGAGCTGTCAACAGGCCCATCCGGAACCGCTGTGGTACGATTATCTGCCCCGGCTGGCCATCCGGCGGCTGACCGACAGCTTTGAGCTGGTGGATCCTGCCCGGGCCAGGGTGGAACCGGGCCGCCGGGAGCGGATGCAGATCGAAGTGAAAGGGCAGTTCATTCTGCCCGGGGGAAAGGCCGACTATCATTTCGGCCTGATTCAAGGCAGCGGAACATCGGATGTCCGGTACGAAGCCGTCCTGAAGCACAATGCGTTCCCGCTGCGGAACGATGTGGCCTGCAAATTGCAGCTGTTCTATACCTATGGAGCCGAGGAAGCCTACGAGCTGTTCTTCTGCCCTGCAGACCCGGCACAGGCGCCTTTCCGTGCGGTGAAAGCCCAGTGGAAGCGGCAGAACGGCGTGGATGTGTCGGCCCTGCCCTGCCCGCCGTTTGCCCGGACCGGTTGGCAGGATGTGGATGCGCAGAAAATGCAGGATGCCATCCAGACTTTGAAGTTTGTGGTGCAGGAAGCAAAGTCGCCCCGGCAGACCTGTACACTGACCAGACCTCTGAAAGCGGCGGACTGGGTCGGAGATCAGGTCATTGTCACCGCAGCGTCCGGGGACGGAGCGGAGATGCAGGCCATCGAACTGCAAAAGCGCGACTTTGATGCACCGAAGGAGACCCGGCAGGAGATCACGAGGATCTCCTGCACGCTGCTCCGCCTGGAAAATAAGGAGAGCGTGAGCCTCCGGCTCCGGAATGGCCCCGGGAGCCGTCCGTGGATAGAAAATGACAAAGGCCGGATGCGGACCGTTCAAGAAAATCAGGAAAAACGCAAGGTCGTTCTGTTCGAATCGAACTTCGTGCCGGGGACTTTCCGCGAGGATCTGGAGTGGGTCACGGTGGAACTGGACAGCTCGCGAGGGGAACAGGACAAGTGGCTCCCGGAGTGGACGGTTTACTGGGCGCAGAATATCCTGCCCGGCAAGGCGATCCCGGATGGAGCTGGTGCACTTCCGCTGTTACGCGCGAAGAATATCCGGGCGGGAAACCGCCGGACCTTCTATGCCGAACAGCGACTGAAACTTGCCGGCCTGTACAACGTGCTTGCCAACGACCGGAAACTTTCGGACCCTGAGTGCCCGGGTGAGCTGCGCGATATTGCGGAAAAGGCGCTTCCCGCGCTGACCGAAGCCTGCCGACAGTACACCTGCGCGGCGGATACGCTGACGGTGCACAGAAAGACGTTCAGCGCCCTCTGTCTGCTGGCCCCCAGTATGGGAGAGGTCTGCTACCCGTTCCTTCTGAAGCAGATCCGGGCAAAGCAGAATATGCGAAGCATCGTGAGCGTCAGCAGTGCGTTGGGCATGGCGCTGGGTGACCTCACGGTGCCGGAGCAAAAAGAGCTGCTGGAAGAGTGCCTGAAGCTTTACGAGGATGTTGCGCTGCGCATTCTGGCCTGCGCAGTATGGAACAGCGAGAACTTTGTCCGGAACGCGGACCCGCAGATGCTACTTCAGTGGCTGTGCAAGGCGACCCGGCTGCTGGAGATGATCTATCTCCCAACGGAGCAGAACGCCGGGTGGAACCAAAGCCATGCGTTGCGGTATTTCGAGTTCATCCTCGGCGTGTTCCGGTTGCGCGGCGTGCCGGGCCAGAGCGAAGCGGTGCTGAGAGCGCTTTCGTTGGAGGATCCGACCATCCGGCTGCTGCTGGAATGCGTGAGAGCGGCCCGTACTCAGCCGGAAAAATCAGACCTGAACCGGACAAGGATCCGGTTCCAGAACGCTTCCGGCACAAGTCACAGAGATGTCCCGGACCTGCTGTATGCCCTGCTGAAATACATCACCGGCGAGAACGATGACGAAATCATCATTGTCGGCATCGATGAAGCAGAGGAGGATGAGGAGCCGGATAGCTGACGCGCCCTGCCGGAACAACGAACCGAAAGGAGCAATGCGGTCATGTATATTTACTGGAAAGAGCATGATGAATTTGCAGACAAAACAAAAATTACGAGACAAAAGAGGTCGAAAAAGGCCATCTGATAAAGATCCCGGAGGATGAGGTCTGGGAACTATACTGTGGAAAGGGCAATTACAACGATAAAACGGCTTGCTATTTCTGGGAACTTGATCTCTGTGTGGGCGAAGATGTCTACTGCATTGAGGACGAATCTTATCTGACGCAGAAATATCGCTGTCCGAGCCATGAGACGGTGGCAGCATACTTCACGGAAGTCATCCGGGAAGTGTGCAGGACCGTAGGAGGGGAGGATTCGAAAGTCATCGACCTGTCCATGATTATGGAGCTGGTATTGCCATCTTTTCTGGAAAAATGAGAAAGGCCCTGACCGGTCAGATCGCAGAAAAAACAGAATATGAGGACAGCCGCACAGCGACTCAGACCTTACGGTCGCGCTGTGCGGCTGTTCTTTTTTCTCTTCCAGAGGAGGTACTCTTCGTAAGGTCTTTTAGGAGGTCACCAGCATCACGCTGGAACAGTTCCGCTTCCTGCGGGACGGCGGGCCCTACACCGACCAGACCACCGGCAAAGAGGAGCACTTTGACGGGCATCTGTTCGACCCGGTGGTGTTCGATGATTCGGTAAAGGAGTTCCTTGCCCTGAAGGTGAAACTGGCCGATTACTTCGACGAGAGCCGCACCGAGGATATCTTTGACTACATCCCGCCGCAGAAAACCAACCAGATCTTCACCCCAAAGTGGGTGGTAAAAAAGATGGTGGATTTGCTGGAACAGGAGAACCCCGGCTGCTTCGATGACCCGGACAAGACCTTCCTCGCCCCCTACATGAAGTCCGGCCTGTACATCACGGAAATCGTCAAGCGGCTTTACCGCAGCGAGGAAATACGCCGCTGCTTCCCGGACGACAACCAGCGGCTGGAACATATCTTCGCAAAACAGGTCTATGGCCTTGCGCCCACCGAGATCATCTACCGCATTGCCATCAGCTACATTTTGGGCTTTGCAAAAGACCACGGCATCACAAAGCACCATATCCGTCAGGCCGATACGCTGGAGTTTGCAAAGGCGGGCACCATGGAACGGGAGCTGGATAAGATTTTTGGAGACTGAGAAAACAGAATACAGCATAAAACCAAGGGCGGCTGCCTGCATGGGTGCAGATGGCCGCCCTTTTGTGCTATGCTGTTACAAAAACGAAAGCTGTTGGACGCCGGGTAAATTATTTTGTGAGCTTGCACATCATATCAAACAGGCTAAACTGTCTCGCTTTCTCTCTTTTTACCAAAGTTTCCGTCGCTTTTTCTAACAAGCAGCCGAAAGTGGCGTGTTCTCAAAAGTTTTTGTTGACACGGCTCGTTTTTTGTGGTAATCTATTCCAACAATTTAATATAACATATTTACTTAGAGTTCCAGCTCGGCTCCCGAAGGAGCCGGAGCAAGTTTTTGACTTTCTTATCGCTACATAACGAACCCGAACCAAGGCCATCCCGGAAGGGATGGTCAGGTTCAGGTTGTTGTGTGGCGATTTTTTATTGCCAAATCCAGCACCGCACCTTGAAAACCGCATGACCGTCTGCATGGGATACCCGGCGATGACCCCGCAAGGGAGAGCCGGAAAACGCCGCCGGAAGGGGGCAGGAAAGCCATGCAGGGAGAATGGCACACTCAATATCAACTGGTCAAAATGGCCAACTGAAAAAACCGGACGAGCTAACGGGCAGGGATTCGCAAATCTTTGCCTGTCAGCTTGCCCGGTGCAGGAGTGCAGAGGACGCAGTCCTTTGCCCCAGTGATATGATGCTGTGCGGCATATCCTACTGGGTATTATCTGGCGCACCGCAGGCGGCAGATTCAGCAGCAAAGCTGCTGCGCACCCACCCCGCCAAGATGTTGAAATGGAGTGATGTCTATCTGAAACTGACACGACACAACGGACGAGCCGGAAAACACGGCACTTATAACCCCAAGCACAACGACCGGAATTTCAACCTCACCAACAGCGAACACATCGACCCGGAACGAGCCAAGGGCAACATCTACTGGGACTGCTTCCATGGTTTCCGCACTGCTTTTGACCCACAAGACCCAGACGATCTGGTAGCAACCTTCTCGGATGTGGAACGGCAATTCTATGAAACCCACTACTCAGAGTTCATCGAAAAGCAGAACGAGCGCAACGCCAAGATCCGGCACACCGAACGCAACCGCTCCATCTCTGACCTTTTGTCCGGCCGCAAGACCTGCCCGGAAGAGACCATTTACCAGCTAGGAACGCTGGACGAACACGCTTCGGCAGAGGACTTGCTGAATATCGTCACGGAGTTCATTGACGAGTTCAAGGGCAAATTTGGCGAACACGTTCATGTGCTGGACTGGGCACTGCATCTGGATGAAAGCACGCCCCACATCCATGAGCGCCATGTGTTCGACTGTGAGAACAAGTACGGCGAGGTAGCTCCCCAGCAGGAAAAGGCGTTGGAAGCGTTGGGCTTCGAGCTGCCCGACCCGGACAAGCCCCTCAGCCGCCGCAACAACCGCAAGATCACCTTCGATGCAGCCTGCCGGAAAATGCTGTTTGAAATTGCAAAACGTCATGGGTTAGATTTGGAGGAAGAAGCAGAGTACGGCAACCGCAAATATCTGGAAAAGCAGGACTTCATCCTTGCCAAGCAAAAGGAGCAGCTTGCTGCCCAGCAGAACAAGCTGGACGAACTGACCCTGAAAGTTTCGGATATGGAGACCCTGCTGGAAGATGTTTCGGCAGTAGCCTACGACAAGGCGGTAGAGGTCGTGACGGATGTGGTGCGTGCTGAGACCCGGAAGGAAGATATGCGGATGATTGAGGACACGAAGAAGTGGGTGCTATCGCCGGAGCGCAAGGCTCCCAAGGCTACACGGGAGTACACTGCCAAACATCTGGACACCGTGCTGGACAAGTTCCTCAAGACCATGCAGACCACAGCCACTCGTTTGAAGGAAAAGCTCCTGAAGCCGGATGTCCGGCAGAAGGGCAAGGAGCAGGTCAAGGAGAACGCACGGGATTCCGTTTTGCAACTGCTGAGCCGCTTGCAGGCAGAGCAGGCGCAGCGGAAGCCATCTGTCCCGCCTACCGCCGAAAAGTCAGAAAAT